>P_2C_Liq_3_UnCtyDRAFT_100538_pt1 | contig 11172 bp, 8 predicted proteins | sample Pon2CUnioCityCA_3_FD_9720 | JGI IMG/M metagenome (IMG submission 9720)
GGATGGGCTACGGCAAACGTTTCCAAGACTTCAAGTGCAACGTNCACATCTCAGGCCGCAAAGGTCCAGCCGGTATCCGAGACACGCTTAAACGTCTCTCACCGGAAGCAAGAAACACTATTACAATCGAAAACGACGAAAACAAATGGGGACTTGAACACAGTCTTGAGCTTGCAGACGATCTCGCTCTGGTGCTAGATATTCATCACCATTGGTGCAACACACGAGGAGAATACATTGAACCCAATGATGATAGGATCAAGCGTATTATTGACAGTTGGCGCGGTGTTAGGCCTGCTATGCACTATAGTGTTAGTAGAGAAGATCTTCTTTCCGGTCACTCAACAACACAAAGACCAGACTTTGCGGCGCTTGAAGAACAAGGATTCAAAAAAGGCAAACTAAGGGCACACAGCGATTATTGCTGGAACAGTGCAGTAAATGAGTGGGCACTGTCGCATTGGGAATGGGGCGACATTATGGTAGAAGCCAAAATGAAGAATTTGGCCAGCGGACAACTTTACAGCATGACCGAAGAGTCCAAACAAATAGCAGCATGAATCATACAGAAATAAACATAAACTACAAAAAGAGTTATGCTCTAGATTCATTAGAGAGTTGTTCATTTACAATCAATGAGCACAACAGTGACGACGATTTTATTGATTTTGCAAAAGTTGAAGATACTGATTTAAAAAAATATATTCGTAATCTAATTGATCTTCCGTTTCCAGTTGAAGTAATGTTTTTTGTAAATCCTCCTAACAGTGTGTACAAGCCGCATATTGATCTCAGTAGAAAATGTGCCATAAACTTTCCTATCAATGTTCCTGGACAAGTGTGGACTGCTAAAGATGCAAATGATGTTTATTTTTCAAAAAATAATCTTGGCGGCGATAAGGAAAAGTTTTTTCCTGTTATTGATGATTCAAACATACATTTGTATAACGAAACTACAATGTTTGACAATCCGATATTGTTGAATACATCAACACCACATAGTGCAAGTAATCCTAATCCTGTACAGAGAGTTATTATTAGTTGCAGTATTTTTACACACACTTACGAACAAGTAAAAGATATATTTGCTAGTAGAGGACAGATAAATACTGCATGAGTTACTTAAACAAAATGTACGGAGCAAAAACTCCACAAGGCATAACCAAAGATAAAAACCCTAATCGTGTGCTTGGCGGATTAAAAGGTGCAGGCGTAGATGCATATACTATGTTAGGCGAAGATGGTTTAGAAAAACATGTTCCTACTAGAGCTTATGTACAAGGATTAGAAGAAAAACTAAGACAGCAGGATACAAAACTTGCTGTCTTAGAAAAACAAGTAAGGAGATTGAACAATGATCAAAAAAATGATAGAGCAACGTTTGGCTCAAAGATCAACCGTTGACGGTGTAGTAATGATTGCTGCCGGCGCAGCATTTATCATATTAGGACCTTTAGCAAAGTTTGCTGCTTATGGCGCAGTTGCTTATGGTGTATATACAATACTGCGCCGCGGATGAAACTTATTGCTTTCGGATGTAGTTTTACAAACTATGTGTGGCCTGCCTATGCTGATGTTTTAAAAGCAGATAACATAGGAATGCCTGGCGCAGGCAACGAGCGTATATTTTATGAAGTACTAAAACACTATAAAAATCAAAGATTGTTTGACTATGATGGAATAATAGTACAATGGAGCGGACACAATAGATTTGATTATCTAACTAGAAAAGGGTGGAATGAAGCTGATGGTGCTATTATGTTTAGTGAAAAAAACAGGCATATATGGAGAAATATAAAACCCTGGTACAATGAAGATTATGAGTTAGAAAAAACACACAACTACATATACACTGTAGATGCACTATTAAAACAAGCAAATAAAAAAACATTGTTTATGTCTATGGATAATATAGATAATCCTTGCATACAAATCAACCATCTTCAAAAAACACATGAAGGATATTATGAGTTTGACACAGGAGAAAAATGGATCAATGGTCCATTTGTTGATACTCATCCTACAATGGACCAGCATCTTGATATTGCTAAAATGTGTGCTGATTATTTTAACTTACAAATCGATCAACATACAGAAAGAAAATACAATAGAATACATCAAATACTTTTAAAAGAAAACAATTTTAGAAAAGCCAGATCCTACAAGTTATAACTTACCTATTGGAATATTACTGCTAGCTGTTAACTTCCAAAGATTTCGTTTAGCAGCACCTCTTTTTTGAGCAAACCTTTTGTGGTCGCAGTTATCGCACACATGAAAATAGTTATTACTAAGTCTTTTAGGATCCATTTTACCCTTGGGTCTTTCAAACTCGGATCCGCAGTTGTCACAACGAAAAACAGCATAACTACAATGTCTAGAATATTCATGTAGTTTACCAGTTTTACTTTTGCGTGTGTGAGTTGACTTTATTGTATATTCTTTTAAAAACATATTGTATTTACATTAAGATTATAAAAAGATCAAATAAATATTAGAGAGGAACACAAATGAGCATACTATCACTAACAGCATCAGCAAAAGCACAAATCAACAAGTTGTGTGAAGAAAACAATGTTTGGGGAATCAGTCTCAACCTCAAAGGTGGCGGATGTGCTGGGTTTGAATATGATTGGGGTACTGTTGCTACTCCGGAAGACACTGAAGTTGGCGACGAAGTAATCAATGCAGATGGCGATGGGCATTTTGTAATAGGTGTACATAGTGTAATGTTTTTAGTTGGAACTGAAGTTGACTATGTAAAAAGTTTAGTAGGTTCAAACTTTGAAATACGCAATCCTAACGCTCAGAGTTCATGCGGCTGTGGCGTTAGTGTAAACTTTGACATGGATAATATAGTACCACAATGGTAATGGAGAAATAAATGGCAAGAAACGAAATTGATATCGGGATTGAGGGCAACGACGGCACCGGCGATAGTATTCGCGAAAGTTTTAAAAAGGTAAATGAAAACTTTACTGAACTGTATGCGGTATTTGGCCTCGGCGGTACTATTGCATTTAGAAGTTTAGACGATACTCCTAGCACCTACTTAGGCAACGAAGGTTCTATACCAGCAGTTGCTAGTGATGCTAGTGGTGTTAACTTTTATAAGTTTGTTAGTGACAGCGGTTTAAACAATAATGTTGTAACTTCGCCAAGTGAAACTACAAACAGTGTTTATGTAACGTTTGAAGAACCGTTGGATCCTACACAAGATTCTGGTACATTAAAGATTGTTATTAACGATCCTCATATCAATAGAGACCCAGACCCAGAGATTACTGCTCCGCTAAGTGCAAGTGCTCCAATGGCTTACAATAATAGTGTAAACGACATTTTACGCAATGAAGACGATGGTAGTAGCAGTACTATTGATGATCTTGTAACAGACTGGAATGACACACACAGTGGCGCAACACCTATTTCTGCTGATAATATTATTTTAAGTAGAGGTGCTAGCGACGATAGATATGTAAACCTTACTGGCGACACTATGACTGGTGCACTAAACTTACCAGCAGGCAATAGTGGAACTGAAGCACCACAGACGCAAGAGGTAATCACTCGAGCTGGTACAGTAGCAAACCGTACTATGCTAGACACACTTTACTTGTCTGACCATCCAAATCCAATCGAAGGGTTTGGAACTCCAAATGGAAAAGATGATTTACAAGCAGTGTCAAAACTTTATGTAGATACACAAGGTTATGCTAGTGCAAATAATATCTTTGTAAGTACCACAGGTGACGATGCACAGCTAATCACTCCTCCCGGACAAGAAGGCCGCAGTCTATCATACGCATATAAAACTATTAATGCTGCTATGGTAAAAGCTACAGAAATAATCGAAGCTACCCCGTACGAGCCAGGTCCATATGTTCAAACTATAACACACAGCGATAGTCAGTTTAACTCGCAAGTTACAACAGTTACAGGTGTAGTTTCGCCTGTGGCTACAAGTGTTGCAGCAGCAACTATTGTTGATACATATAAAAATACTATTGCAGATAATGTTGTAGAATACATCGATACTACATACCCTGAGTTGATTTACAACAAAGAGTTGTGCAGAAGAGATACATTACTAATACTAGAGTCTGTTAAACTTGATGTTAAGTCAGGCGGCAACTATCTATCACAGTGGGCAGGCAAAAGATATTCTGCCAATCCAAGTGCGCAAAAAGCAAAGTCTACGCAAAATACAGAAACAGTTGCAGGTATTAACAAAGCAAGAGCAGATATTCTTTCGTATTTTGCAGCAGACGGAACTATTAGTTCACCTGTAACTACAGCATACGAAGACAGATTTGATGATATTATCACATACCTCAATGACAGTCTCAGCGACGATGCTGACTTGATTGCAGGCAACGGTTATGCTTTTGAGTTTGACAATGGTAGCAATCTAGCAGTTGACCAAGGTGTTGTTGGCAATCCTGATCTTAGAGAAGGAAAACTCATCAAAGGAAAGCTTAGTGGTGCTGTAGGTATTATAACTGATTATACTAGAAGTTTTACAGGATCAACTGACAAAGTTACCGTAGAACTAAAAGAACCTATTGAGTTTATTGAAGGCGAAGAACTCGAGTTTGGTAATGTTACAAGAAACAACCAGATCACTATTTTTGTGGAAAGTGGTATCTATTATGAGCATCTTCCGCTTAAACTTCCAGAAAATGTTAGTATCAAAGGCGACGAGTTTAGAAGATGTGTTATACGTCCAAAAGTAGGCGTTTCGCAATCACGTTGGGCAAACACCTACTTTTATAGAGATATCAACATAGATGGCTTACCAGCTGTAGAATCACCTATAGCTACACTAACTGTTACTTCAGGTGCTGACGCTGCTAGAGTGGCTGGCACTTATACTATTAATGCTAATGATTATGCTACGTCAGGCATTGGTCAAGATGCAATCTTTAGTATAACAGTAGATGGAGCAGGTGCTGTTACCGATGCTACTATAACTGCTGGCGGTATAGGATTCACAGTAGGCGAAACTGTTACCATTGATGATAATGATTTAGGAAACGGCGGCGCAGCAGATGTTGTATTAACTGTTGATACAGTAGGTGGCGGGCATCATTTTACACATCCTGTCAGCGGCAAGCAAGGCAAGTACGGCTATCACTATTTACAAGATAGTAGTAAGCCTGTTAACGTAGGCACAGACGGCGCAGACAATCCAGGCGACTTTAACGAAGCTGCTAGAATTGTTCAGCTCAACAAAGCATTTATTCAAGAAGAAGTTATACAATGGATTGATGCACAAGTTACAGGCGGCGCAGGCATTTGGAGTGGGTTTACTTACAACGAAACCAAGTATCGTAAAAACGTTGGTCTATTAATCGAAAGCATTGTTAGCGATTTAAAAGTTGGTGGTAGAGAAACAACACTAGTTAATCAAGGTACATTTTTCGAAGAAACGTTAGACAGCGAAACACAACAAACTGAAGCAGCTATTACATATGTTAAAACTATTGCAACAAGTGTATTAGCAAACGATAGCGGTGCGCCGTTCACAGCACTAGGTTCAGTGCCACAAGTATTCGATGATCAATATACTGTAGAGGATGATGCAGATGTAAACTTTAATAATCTAGTTGATTGCGTAACATTTGCATTTGATGCAGCATATAATCCACCTAAGAAAAACAACCAAATGGATGTGTTGTTGTGTAATGACGGTACTATTGTAAGAAACTTGACTGTGCAAAGACACGGCGGCTTTATGATGACACTAGACCCAGAAGGTCAAATTCTTACACGTTCACCTTATTGCCAAACAGGTTCAAGTTTCTCACAATCCAAAGGAACTGAAAGAAGTTTGGCAGGCGGTTTGTTTGCAGATGGTTATGCAGGAAACATGCCTGCACAAATTACAAATGTAAACGGAATATACAGTATTGACATTGAATCACCTGCTGGTGAAGGTTTGTTTGTTCGTCAGCCGCCGACACCTTTTCCGTTCTTTGTAGGAGGTGCAAGATATCAAGTTAACACTATTGCTAACTATAATCAATCAACAGGTACTGGAACATTAGTATTAGACGAAACTAGTAATGACGGCAACGGCTGGACCAGTGGCACAGGTGTTAATATCTTTATTCAAAGTGGCGGCAACAGAAGTATGCTAGCAAACGACTTTACACAGATAAACGATCTAGGGTTCGGTGCTATATGTATTAACAATGCACTATCAGAACTTGTTAGTATGTTTACCTACTATTGTCATACAGGATATTTGGCAAAAGACGGTTCGCAAATTCGCAGTCTTGGTGGCAACAACAGTTACGGATTTTATGGACTAGTAGCAGACGGTGCTGATCCAGATGAAATTCCAGAAGATGTTACACTAAATGCAGACATGGTTTTTCCTGGTAAAACATTCCGTGCAAGTCATAAACTAACATTTGCAAGTGTTCCGGGTAGTATTGCAGTAGGCGAAACTATCAGTCAAGAGATAACAGGAGCAACAGGTATTGTTAGCTTCTTCAAAGACGGTGGTAACACTGTGTTTATTCATAGTTCGACAGGTACATGGAATACAAGCGATGAAATATTTGGTGACGACAGTGCTACATTAATTGGCGTACCGTCAAGTGTTGAAAGTATTGATTTAGATGCAGATAGCGGATCGCTGTTTTTGTATGCATATGATCTAGCAGGACTGCCAAACAACGTTAGTGAAGTTGAAATATATCACGGATTAGCATCTGGCAGCAGTACTGAGTTGTATCAGCCTTATGAAATAACAAATGCACAACAAACTGATTTTATACTTGATGGATACACAGATGTAAATGACGTTATTACTGCAACTTACACTGGTGCAGGTCCAGAAACTAGTAAAGCAACATTCACTATCACAAAAGATAGAACCAACAACTACAGTGTGATAATAAGTGCTGCTGGTGCTGGTTATAGTGCAGCTGAAACATTTGACATAGACGGTTCTGATTTAGGCGGCGTTACATCAACCAACGATGTGCAGATCACCATTGATACAGTAGACGGCACTGGCGGCATAACAGCAGTTACTATTACAGGCACTCCAGCTTTTGATGCAGAATCACCTGTTGTGAGCGGACAAGTTTGGAGATTTAACTTCGGTACTGGTATTGAAGGCACTGCTGACAACGGCTTGCAAGAAGAAACACCACATGATATACCATTGGTAATCAGACACAAACAAAACTTTGTAGTTGACGGTCTACCAGAAGAAGATTTGCCTGTTCGTCCTAGTACAGCATTTATCTTCACAGATGACGATACTGATCTGGTATATAGAACTATTGCATTTACTAACCAAATCACAGACGGGTTTACAACAGGTGCAACCCAACGTGTGGTAACATTTGATGCCAACTATAGATACATTGATTTAACTGTAAGTCAAGATCATGTTACTGCTACAGAAACTACAGTAGGAGCAGTAGGCACACCTACAATGACTGTTGATCCAAACTATACAGATATTATTACAGCAGCAATACCCAACGGAGCCAAAACTTTAGGATCTACAATAGGCGATAGATTTGTTGTTATTAATCCATTAGATGCTAACAATCAAGCACGTTTAACAGATGGTGAAGTAATATTTACATGGGGCGGCAAAGCACATCAAATCGATGCTTATGCAGAATATGAATACAACGATGGTATTGGTGCAAACGAAACAATCGCAGTAATACAGATCAGTGATCATGGTAGTGATGTAAACTGGCCTGCTACATCAGCAGGACTTGCTGTTAGTGTTGAAAATACTAGAGGTCTTACACTCAAAGGCGGACTTGTTGCAGGTGAAGATGCACAGGTTACGGTAAACATTAGTACATGTCGTGCAACAGGACACGATATGTTGGATATTGGCGCAGGCGGATACAATACTGCAAACTATCCAGATCGTATTTTTGGTTCGCCTTTTGGTACTGCACCAGTTAGTACCAACGATGCGTTTGACGAAAACGGAACAAGAAGTGCAGCTCAAGCACAAGAACGTAGAAAAGGTCGAGTGTTTACTGTTATGACAGACCAGGACGGGTTCTTCCGTGTAGGTAGATTCTTCACAGTTGACCAAGGTACAGGTAGTGTTACATTTAATGCTGCACTTGTTCTTACAAACATTGACGGTATTGGATTCAAACGTGGTGTGCGTGTCAACGAGTTTAGCAACGATGACACATTCTCAGATGCAAAAGGAGATGCAGTACCTACACAAACGGCAGTTGAAGGATATATAAATCAGCGCTTGGGCATTGACAGAGACGGGGCGCTAACTGCAACCACAATCGGCCCAGGCGTAATGAGTTTGGGAGGTCCAGGTTATAGTCAAACAGCAATGAATGACGATATGAATCTAGGTGGCTTTAAAATAACTAATGTTGCACTGCCAACTACAGGCAGTGATGCAGCCAACAAAACATATGTCGATTCAAAAACAGACGAACTCAATGACATAGGTGATGTTACTATTACCGGATCAGATGGATCTATTGCTGGAGACATACTAGTGTTTACTGGTGTTAGCGCACAGAACAGCGAAAACTGTTCTATGGTAGGCGACATTAGTTTAACATACACAGGTGGAAATCTTGTTACAGCAGCAATCAGTTCAGGTGTTATTGTTGATTCTGATGTCAATGCTAGTGCTGCGATTGCACAAAGTAAACTAGCACTAAATGATGCTACAGCAGCAGCTACAGCAGGTGCTGCAACCAAAGGCATAGCAAGTTTTGACAGTGACAACTTTGAAACAAGTGCAGGTTGGGTTGGTATCAAAGCTGGCGGCATTAGTAATACTGAACTAGCCAACAGCAACATTACTATAGGCAGCACTAGTATAAGTCTTGGTAGCAGCAGTACTTCATTGGCAGGTATGACAGGTATTGCATTTAGTAGTGGTAGTTTAAGTGGCACAGCTAACTGGACTGCTACAGGTAGTATTAGTAATGTAAGTACTATTGCACACACTGGTAACATTACAGGACCTGTTAATAGTGGTGCAAACAATGGTGTAAGCATTGGTAGTAGTGCAAACAGATACAACACTGTGTGGGCTACGACATTTAATGGTACAGCAACCGAAGCACTATATGCTGACCTTGCAGAGAACTACTTGGGCGATGCTGATTACGAGCCAGGAACTGTGCTAGTATTTGGCGGCGGCGAAGAAGTAACCATATGCGATAGTAAAGGCGATCATAGAGCTGCGGGTGTTGTTACAACTAATCCGGCTCATTTAATGAACAGCGGCTTGGAAGGCGACCACGTTATAGGTGTAGCACTTCAAGGACGTGTACCGTGTAAAGTTATAGGTCGAGTTCAAAAAGGCGATCTACTGGTTACAAGTGCAGTACCAGGATATGCTATTGTTGACAACAATCCAAGAGTAGGAACAGTTGTTGGTAAAGCAGTTGGATCAAAAGACAATATGGACAGAGGCACTGTCGAAGTAGTAGTAGGAAGAGTATAATGGCAAAGCAAGTTATTAATGTAGGAACCAGCGCAAATAGTGGAGGGGGAGATCCCCTCCGCGATGCCTTGATTAAAGTAAACGAAAACTTTGATGAACTTTATGCTCGAGATTTGAACACTGACGCACAGACGTTAACATTGGTAGGAAATACACTTACTATAAGTGACGGCAATAGTGTTGACTTGTCAACTTACTTAGACGACACACAGTTTAGCGGCGACTATGACGATCTAACAAACAAACCAACAATTCCATCATTTGATCAAGATTTAAACACAACAGATGATGTTGCATTTAACACCATAGAAGTTGCCGGCAGTTTTATCAACAATAGTGTATCTGACGGTAGTGGACTACAAGTAGAAACTACTAGCGATTTTGAAATCAAAGTTGATACTGCTATATGGAGTTTTGAACCAAACGACGGCGGCAGAATAGAATTCCCAGATGGTAGCACACAGACTACAGCATACACTGGTGTTATTCCAGGTTATATCAACACAGCGGATTTAAAAACACTAGTAGCAGCAAGTACAGATTTTGATGATTTTAAAACACGAATAGCAGCATTAACATAATGCGATAAATATACTAAACAATAGGATTTAAATAATGGCAAATAGATTTCCACTGATAGTAGATACAGATGATGGCAATAAACTAAAAGAGATACCCAGCGGGGATAATCTAGATCTTAACAACAGTGGTATTGTTAATCTTACTAGTTTAAGTCTATCTGGTGCATTATCAAGTGCAACTATATCTAGTACTGGCAATGCAACTATAGGTGGCAATGCAACTGTCACTGGTACATTGGCTGTAACAGGTACCAGTACACTAACAGGTGATGTAACAGCAGTAGGTAATATAGATGTAACTGGAAACTTGGAAGCAGCAACTATTACATTAGCTGGATCGACACTACAAACACCTGTACAGAGCGATTGGACAGAAGCAGATACAAATAGTTTGGCTTTTATACAAAATAAACCTACTACGTTTGCTCCTGATAATCTAGACGATGTAGGTGATGTTTTTGTTAGCGATGCAGCAGCAGGTGAAGTACTAACCTATGATGGATTTAGTTGGACAGGTCAAGCAGCNNCNGGNGGCATAACACTAGCCGACTTTAGTGTTACAACTAATCCAGCCAGTGGATCTGGTAGTTTGGTATACAACAACGGCACTGGTGTGTTTACATTCACACCTCCGGTTATTCCAACTGTAGTAAGTGATCTAGTCAACGACAGTGGATATACTACACTAGCTACAGTTGAAGCACAAGGGTATCTGCAAGCAGGCGATATTCTTAATACTGGACGTATCACAAGAAGCGAAGCAGGTGGTCAAGTTACAATAGGATTTAGTGAAACTGGATTATTAACAACTGTTGCTGTTTCTGGCAATATTTCTGGTGACGGTACAGGCGGCAATCCTATAATATTAGCAGATACTATTTCGTTAGGAGTAGTAAATGCAACCGACACAGGAACAGCTAGTACATTTAAAGACTTAACAGCTGACAACATTACAGCAAGTTTATCATTATCAAGTACCAACGGCAACTTTACTACAACAAATGGTAATATTACAGCTACCAACGGCACTATTACAGGTAATAATCTAGTTGCATCAAATGAAGTTCAAACCAGCAGCATTATTAACGCAGGTAGTACTATTACACTTAACGG
>P_2C_Liq_3_UnCtyDRAFT_100539_pt1 | contig 11108 bp, 7 predicted proteins | sample Pon2CUnioCityCA_3_FD_9720 | JGI IMG/M metagenome (IMG submission 9720)
ATTTGATCCAAAGGCGTTTGATTTTAAAAAGCACTTTGACAAACTACAACCATCACAAGCACACGCTCGCAAGATGAAAACATTCTACGACGGTGTGTTGAACGACTATGACGAACTAGAGCGCATGCCCACTGCCGGACAACTAAAGAAGATGGACGAGCATACACAGGATATGTGGGCACAGCTTAAAGAAGGCTACGCACATCTTAAAAAAACAGACATTAAGAAGTTCCGCACAGCTATCGAAGAACTGATGGCAGCACTAGACTTTATTATCGATAGTGCTAAGGCAACACGCAAGCCACGCAAGGCCAAGCCCAAGAGTGCTACTAAGCTGGTAGAAAAGCTCAAGTATGCTAAGACTGACGAAAAGTACAAACTAGCATCAATTGATCCTACACTAATTGTAGGCGCAAATGAACTTTGGGTGTTTAATACTAAGACACGCAAACTAGGCAAGTATGTAGCAGCTAATATTGATCCAAAAGGCATGGGTAGAGACGGTACTGGACTACAGGTAAAAGGCACTACGATTATTGGTTTTGACGAAACACTTAGTATTCAAAAGACACTGCGTAAGCCAGAAGAGCAACTTAAAGCGTTTAAGGGCGCAGGCAAAGTAGCACTGCGCAAGTTCTTAGATGAAATTAATACTACAGATACAAAACTTAATGGAAGATGTAATCCTGATACCATACTTCTCAAGGTAAGTTGATAAATACTGTATGGCAAGAGATATTTCAGACGATAACATTCAAAGATTGCGTAATGGACTTCAAGTTTTAGCTGATAGTATTGACACACTAGCAGAACGCCCCACTCCAACGGTAGCACCTATTGCTGATAGGAGTTTATCAGGCAATAAAATTGACGGTGGTACTATTACAAGATTTGCTAGCACCGGACTAAGAGACGATGCTACAAGACTTACTGTACTAGTAAACAATGAAGGAATAGTTACTGACAACATTGATGTAGCTACATTGATAGGTGACACTAGTGTTAGTGGCAATCTTAATGTTACAGGTGCAATAACAGCTTCGTCGTTGCATGTCAATGAAATAACAGCAGATGTTCGTAATGAGCGCAGTAGTCCGTTAGTATTTGAACATACTGACGATAATCCTATAGCAGGTAAAGGCTTACACTTTACAGGTAGCGGTCATACTAAACAATTCGTATTCCACCCTGCTCCTGATAGATTTTTCGCAAGTGAACACATTGATCTTCACAGAGGAAAACATATATCAATTGAAGGACGTAGAGTTTTAGATCATCAAGGCCTAGGCGAAAGCATACGTGAAAGTAGTCTTACAACTGTAGGTACTCTCCGTAGCTTAACCACTTCAGGCGATCTTAATATAGATAATATGATTTTTTGGAATAGTGATCAAGAACGTTTAGGTATTCGAACAGACAGCCCAAATGGTCTTTTATCATTAGCAGGTAACGATGCAGAATTCATAATGGATTCTGAAAATGATTCATTTAAAATCGGTACATGGACTGCAAACGATTTACACATTATTACAGACGATGTACACAGGCTAACTGTTTCTGCTACTGGTAATATTCAAGTAGGAACAAAAGGAAGTGATTCTGCAAAAGTAAACATATACGGAAAATTAGGCGTTGGTGTAAACAATATCGATCCTGATGTTTCTATGCAAACTTCTGGTGCTATTAAGTTCTCTAATAAGAAAATGGAAGTAGGACACAATTATCCTACTCAGGGTACATATAAAAAAGGAGATATCGTGTGGAATGACGAGCCAGGGCCAAACTTGTGGGTAGGATGGATATGTGTAAGTGACGGCACTCCTGGCGAATGGAAACCATTCGGTCAAATTGGTAGATGACACAAAAAGACTTTGACGAAGAAGCAAAGACTACAGTAAGTAAAATAGAAAAAGAAGTATCACTCTGGGCAAAAGCAGCTAGAGTAGCGCCACTTGTTGGATTAGCCGGAATTCTTTTTGGATACTATCTTGACCTTGGAGAAGTATTAGGGCTTGTAATCTTTGTGGGTGCAGTAACATTTTTTACTATCAGTGTTTTTTGGTGGTGGTGGGCTATTTTTAAGATACGAGATATAGCTAGGTTAATGAATGGTGCAGCAGATAAGTTTACTGATTTAAAAACAGAACTAGCAAAATTTAAAAAAGATTTTAAAGAATAACAGCTTCTACTACGCTAGTGCCACTTTCTAGTGCAATAGCAAAACTCCAAGCACTTTTCCTATTATCAACTTTAGCAACACCACTTTCCTCGCACGGTGCAAGACGATCGCCTTTTCTTACAGTCCCCTGTACTCTTACCGGAACTCGACCTTTAAGTGCAATAGCAGTGCCGCCTTCTAGATCACTGTTCATAAGATAAGCTGGCTTTTCAGACACTACTCCGAGTACACTATGCTCTGTGTCTGTGTTTGCTGCTGTTACTTCAGCTTCGCCACCAACAGCCATTACTGTTCCTATTGGATACACATTGTCACTTAGATAGTTTTCAGCTAAGTCAGCATACTGTGCTTTTGTAGCAGTACCATCAAATGTCGTAGCATATACTGTGTTCCATTTACTTGAACTGGATCCTAAGTTTCTAGAGTTTGCAGTAGAATCTGGTAGTAAATTACCAGTCATGCTATCGCCGGCAACATTTACAAAACGGGTGTTGGCTTGACTTTCGGTATAGTAACGACCGTCAAGATTAATGCTGTTTATACCAGTTATATGACCAAATCCGTCAAGTGTAATATCTTGTATAACTGTCCCGTTACTGTTGTTTACACTTGCTTGAGTGCTTGTATCGCTGTGATTAATTGTAACTGCACCTGTACTAGCACTAACACTAATAGCATTGCCGCCTATTAAACTGGATACTCCTACATTGACTGTTCCGGAAGTGAGGCCAGTAATATGTCCGTAAGTATCAAGAGTAACATCTTGTATAAATGTATTGCCACTATTATTTACATTAGTCTGTGTACTTGTATCGGCATGGTTAATAGTTGCAGTTGATCCTTCACCTTGTGTATGGCTAACTGTAATGGCATTACCACCTGAAACATTTGCCATGTAATTACCGGTTGTATCAGTACCTAATGCTACGGAGTTAGCAGAAATTGTTGTTGCAAGAGTAGCAGTACCATTTGCTAAATCAGTAAGTGTAGCTGAGCCACTGCCGGTAACATCGCCTGTTAGTGTTACAGTAACTACTGGATCTGGTCTGTTTGTAACACTAGCCCAGTCTATACTACCTTCAAATGTACCTGCAACAAATGTTTCACTACCTACAGTCCATTTATCGTTAGTTTCGTCCCATAGTAGTGTCTTGTCTGCGGCACTGCCTCTCTCAATGCTTATGCCACCGTCTTGTGTAGGAGCAGTACCGGAACCTAAGTTGCTGTTTAACACAATAATGTTATCAGCTAGGTTAATTGTTTCTGTGTTAACTGTAGTAGTTGTGCCTGTTACAGTTAGATTACCGGCAATTGTAATATCGCCGCCAGCAGCCCCAATTGTTAGATCACCTGTAGTTGTATCAATAGTGTTGTCATTTGTTACGGCAATTTGTATATTACCAAATGTACCGCCATTAAGCGTAATATCACTTGTCCATTCCGGAACACTAGAACTACTGACCTGTAGAACCTGACCACTTGTGCCAATTGCAAGTTTACTAAATGCGTCTAAATCATCATTAAGCACCGTTGCAGCATAAACCATATCGCCTGCTGCATAACTTGTAAGGTTTAGTCCACCAAGTGTAGTTGGAACAGCACGACTTAGGTTTTCAGGATTTTCGTAGTGCGCTCTACCCACACCACCTAGTGTAGCAGCATCAACAGTACCACCTTGTGTACTTGCTTTAACTTGTATTTCACCTGCGGTGCTGTTTGTAAAGTGTTCTTTTAAGAACTTAGCAACACCTTTTGAATAGTATGCTTCGTTAGCGTCAGCAGTTACGGCAGTGTCTGCACCTGCATTTTCTACTCTAATGTCAACATTGCCGTAATAGTGTTCGTCGCCGCTGCCGTCTGTATAGAATGTTCCTGCAAGTGTAATCGGATCGTCTGCTGTGGTGTTTGTAATGTCCTTCATTACTAGTCTATAAGAACTATCACCAAATAGTGCAGTATTACTATTGGCTGTGCCTGTTCCTAGTCTAGTACTGTCAATGATTCCTGATATAATGTTACTTGCGTCGATATTGCCTGAACTTAGTACGCTCCAGTTGTCTTCGAGTGTACTACTGGTGTTAATCTGTGTAAGAACTTGCACATCGTGTAGATTTAGTGTAGCATTACCTGTACCTTGTGTAGTAATTGCCTGCTGTGCAAATGTAATACCGTTTATACTAGTAAGTGCATTTGCTCTGCTGGTGTGCAATGTAAACGAGTTTGTAGTAACACTGCCAATAAAGAAGTACTCACCGCTTGTAATCCCACTAGGTGGAACACTAGCAGAATATTCTATAGCATCGCCTGTTGTAAGCCCGTGTGCAGCTAGGTAGAACGAACTGCCTACAGTTTGTGCTCCGTTAATAGTCAGCGTATGTGTGCCTGAACTTGAGCTTGTAAACACTCGTTGTGTAGTAACATCGTAATCGTCATACAGTTCAATAGTATCAACATCAATTACTTTTACTCTATAAACTCCATTGTTTGATAAGTTACCAATAGGTAAGTTTACACCACTTGAATATTTTACAGGATCACCGTTGGTGTATCCGTGTCCTACAATTGTAATAGTGTTTGGAGTATAATCAACATCGGCACCTGCATCAAAACTATTTGTAGCAGTATAAGATTGATTTAAAGTTTTCGAAGGACTGTTGTTATCTCTAATAAAGTCTGGGTTTGCACCACTAGCACTAAACTTAATGCCTCCTGCACCTAGGTCAATAAACAATCTTTGTTCAACATCTGTTACAGATATACTAAACGCACCTCCAGCAGTTCTACCACCTATGTCTCCATCTGCTGCACTTAGTGCGTCGCCTGTTGTATATCCACTTCCGCCACGCTTAACATCTACACTAGACACAGCGCCGGCACTTACAACAATATCAGCAATAGCACCTGTGCCTGTGCCGCCTGTAAGTGCAACATCGGTATAAGTGCCATCAGTGTTGTAACCGCTTCCGCCGTTTAGGCCTATGTTATTGACAACTGTTATTACACCAGTAACATAATCTGTTATGGTACCGTCGCCTCCAGACACTGCACCGACAACTGAGTTGCCATTGGTAAATGCATATGTGTCCGGTTCAAGTATTAAGAATTGACTGCTGGTATCTCTATTTAAGAAATAACTGTCTTGTTGTTCTGTTCCAGCATCGACTACAGTAGGATAAACACTTAGTGCGCCACTTGTACTACCGCTTAGTGTATCAGCAGCATTAGTTGTAAAGTTACCAGATACATTTACTAGTTTTAAACTTGTTGTGCTTGTGTAATTTTGTTTTACTTCGCCAGTTGCACCACTGTTAGCTTGTGTAACTGTTTCGCCTTTTACTATTGTAGCAACAGCACTTAGAGTTAACACATCTTCTTCGTAGTTTTCAATTGCAATATCACCGCTCTGTGAATCGCCTGCCGGAATATCTTCGCTGATGCGTAAGCGTCCTTCGTACTCACTTACAACATAACTTGCAAAACTACGAGTAGCAGGAATAAGTTCTGGATTCAACTGTCCTGCACTGTTTAACTGCGCAATTGCACTAGGAACAGCGTTAGTACTTACGCCTTTGTCAATAAAGTCACCTAGTCTGTTATCTAAGAAAGATCTTACTGCTAACTGGGTAACAAGTCTGCTATGCAATGGTCCATTTAGGTCGTTGTCGCCAAGTCCTTCATCGTCTGATATTTCGTTAATAGTAACATCAGATAGTGTTAAACTTAAACTATCTAATTCTGTAATAGTAACTTTGTTTTTGAACTGAATATTACCAGTTTTGTTTTCGGCAGTAATAAAATCACCAACTAGGAAGTCGCCTAGCTCGTTTGTGCCTGAGGTATACACACGACCTTCTTGGTTTCTATACTGTTGATAGTCGGTATTTGTTTGTCCACCGTTTTCTGGTAATGCGTTATAGTCAATACCAGATCCTGCATATTCCCATGTATGTGCTGAACTATTAACAATACTAGGTCTATGCAAGTGCATAGTTTGCGTAGTTGTATTTGCAATGTTTTGGAATGTGCTGGCCCCATATGTACTAGCAATCGTAAACTCTGTAGTAAACAAGTCTGTGAGTGTTTCCGCAGCGGCTATTGTAATATTTGTAACAGGGGTGCCACTTGTGTGGTCCTGTGTAATTGTACTGGTTAAACTAAATGTATTTCTAACAGCAGTGTCGCCGATTTGTACCTTTTCAATACTGATAGTAAGTTCGTTGGTTGTGTCGTCCCAATCACTTACAATACCTGCAAGCGGTATTCCGCCATCATCGCCTGTAATACTTACACCTTTGTTAAAATCGTATGTTCCTGCGGCAAGTGTTAGTTTTTGATATACACTGTGTTCTTCTATAACTTCATCTACAAACCATTCTTCATCTGGTGTTTTAATAATGTGTGTTTGACTTGCAGACGAAGCAATAGGCAGCACTCTGTATTCACTGTCTACATCTTCGTACAATCCAATTTCGTTTGCATTTGCTACAAACACATAGTACTCGTTTCTGTCTAGTAGACCGACAAGATCTTTATTGTTGTTTGAGCGATATATTACTTTTTCGCCACCCGTAAACCCGTGGCCTGTAATAGTAATTAAGTTACCATTGATATCAGTACTCGAATCAAAAGTTAATTCGGTTCCTAGTTGTCTGTGGTTGTTAGTAATATCAGTACCGATACTATTAAGTATTCTAAGAACAAAATGCTCAGTACCTGCTCGTTTACTGCCAACTATTTTAAAACTTTGCGAACCTTCGAATATTCCGTTTCCGTGAATAGTAGCTCTGTCAAACTCAAAAGACACTGGCATCTGACCAATGGAACGAAGTGCATACAATCCGAAGTTGGTAGCTGAGTTTGTAACAGATACATAACCACCGTTTTGTGTGTAGATTCCATTTAGTGCAAAAATTTGGAAACAGCTAACTAGCTGTGAATACGCTTGGTTTCTAATCAACCAGCCTGTACCACCAAATGTAAGCATTGTATAAGCAGCACCAATCATTGACTTACCTTGTTTAGGTAATCCTGGTGTAGGGTCGTTTGCTAGTTCTAGTTCTAATGCCTGTGCTGGCTGATTTGGCTCTTCTACTAGGTCGCCGTTAACATCAACACCGTTACCGCCTAGGAACGATATAAGAGAAGCATTAAAGATATAAGGTGATGTCGTTACTACTGGTTTAAAAGAACTTAGATTTTTGTATTGCCCTCTGTCAAGTGCAGTGTCATATATATCGTCAAACGCTAAAGTAAAGTTCCATGTCCAATCAGGCGCACCATTACTATCTAAATGATCTCTAAATGTTATTTGAGTAATATACGAGCCATTGCGCAAATGGAACATATTTTGATTAGCATTTGCAGGACGAATTATGACAGTTCTTAGACTATCACCTACTAGGCTAACTCCGTCAGGAACAATAATTGGATTTTGTTCAGTGTAGTCCCCTGAAGCAATTTTAATTGTAGTAGGAGTATGTTTAATAACTGGCTTATCCAGTGGAGGTAAACTATTAGTATTACCTGCTGTAAGTGCGTCAATTGTAATATCCAAACTACTCTGTAGATCAGCAATGTCGCCGCCACTTACGGTCTTTGTACCATCTACGGTTTGTGTTGATACTAACTGCAAAGGTGTTACTGTAGTATTAGCTAAAATATCTCCTAGCAGTCCTTTTAAGAAAGTGTTTGCTTGTATAGTTTCTGTAAGTTGTCCACTTATTACATTTTCGCTACCTTGTTCGAAATATAACTCAGCACTTAGTCTAGATGCAGAGTTGCCACCGAACTTCAAATCGTATAAAGCAGCATACACGAGATAGCCTGTATCTCTACGACATTTGTCAGTGTTGTATGAAAGCCCTGGATAATGTACCGACAGATATGCAATCACTTCGTCTTTCATAAACTCAATGTTTGCATCAATTAGCGATTCTGCATCTGCAAAACTTTGTGTTTGTGTAGTAGTAGGAGCATATGCTATTTCACTTGCAAGTTGACAAGCCTTTTTAATTGTTCTAACCGGAGCATTAATACCGTCGTGAGTGTCGTCACCTTGTGTTTTTGACACCATAATAATATTAGTGTCGCCGTCAACATGTTTAATTTCTAATTCGTTTGCACTATTTCTTACAACCTGTACACCGTGGCCGCCCACTAGGTTAATGTCGTGAATGTCTAGGCCCTGTTGATGACGCAGTGTAGTAGACCCGATAGGAACAAAAAGGTCAGTATCGTCGCTAGCAATAGTAATTGTGTCAGCATCAGCATCAACTGTAAGGGTAATATTTTCACCTTCTCTTATAGTAAATGTGTCTGTTGTGTTATCTGCTTCTACTTCGCCGATTACGCTACTATCATCGCCCATTGCAGCGATTTTTCTAAAAAAGTCATATATAGTAGGATTGTGTGTAGACATTAAATTTATTCCTAGATTAAATTATTTTACAGTAGTATTTATTAAATATAAGATGTTAGTTATCGGCAACGGTGAAAGCCGTAAAAGTATAGATTTAAACAATATATCGTTAGACAAGATAGGTTGTAACGCAATATATCGTGATTATCCTAGTATCAAACACTTGATATGTGTAGATAAAAGGATGGTTAGAGAAGCAATAGATGCTGGATATAATCAAACAGGATTTATCTATACAAGAGAAGACTGGTTTCCTCGCTTTAAGCAACACAAGAGAGTTCGTACTGTGCCTGACTTGCCCTACGCAGGAAGCGAACGAAAGGACGAACCGTTTCATTGGGGCAGTGGCCCGTATGCTGTACTACTAGGAGCAAAGAAATCTAATGTAGTTCACATGACTGGTTTTGATTTGTACAGTAGCGACAACAAAGTTAATAATATATATAAAGATACAGACAATTATATAACTTCGGACAAACGAGCAATTAATCCTAGTTACTGGATACATCAAATAGGAATGGTATTCGACCATTTTTCAAATACTAATTTTGTTGTCTATCAAGAAGATGGATGGAAGTTACCACTAGAGTGGAAATATTCTAATGTAACACTTGACAACATAAGTAACATATATTATAATACATAGTATATAAGGACTTGGCGTCAACCCTTCCAACTCTGCCGCTGTTATTTTTAATAGGAGAAATATATGGCAAGACATCTAAGCACAAAACACTACGGACACAACATCGGACTATCAGCAGTGTTCCGTCAACCTAACGCAGATCATTCGCACTGTCACTTGCTACACGGTTACAGTCTAGCGTTTACATTTACATTTGGATGTGATCATCTAGACAACAAAAACTGGGCAGTGGACTTCGGTGGACTAAAGCCACTTAAAGCATGGCTGGAAGATATGTTCGATCACAAAGTAGCAGTAGATGTTAACGATCCGCATATGGATACACTACAGGATCTTGAAGCAAAAGGTCTTGCAGAGCTACGCATCTTTGATGGCGTGGGTGCAGAGAAGTTTGCAGAACATGCGTTTAACTTTGCTGACAAACTTATCCGTGAAGCAACAGATAATCGCTGCTACTGTGTACGAGCAGAGTGTGCAGAGCACGGTGCTAACTCAGCTATCTACGAGATTTAATTGAATTACGTTGTTTGTCTAAAACACGGTACTAAGTATGGAGGCGAATATGTCAATCGCCTCCATAATATGGTGAGTAGACATATGACAGCTGACAATTATCAGTTTGTTTGTCTTACTGAAGACACTCATGGTATTGATAAAGATATTAGAACTATTCCGTTACATTTAGATCACAGATTAAAAGGATGGTGGTACAAGCCTTACTTTTTTAATCCTAACTTTGAATTACAAGGTAACTTATTATATCTTGATTTAGATGTTGTAATTTGCGATAGCTTAGATAAGTTTTTTACTTACAAACCTGACTCTTTCTGTATCATTCGAGATTTTAACAGACATCAAAGACCTAATTGGGATAGAATGAACAGTAGCGTGTTTAGAATTACCACAGGGCAGCAAGCACATGTGTACGAAAAGTTTATAGAAAACCCGCACGGTGCAAGGCGTTTTCACGGAGACCAAGACTGGATTTATAATCAAGTAAAATCTAAGTTTCACTATTGGCCAGACGAATGGGTGCAGAGCTACAAATGGGAAATGCGTGGTAAACCCGAAATGACTAAACTCAATGGGAAGCGTAACTTTAAAGAAATAGGTGAGCCTACAGTTTTACCAGAAACTAGTATTGCAGTATTTCACGGAGATCCTAATCCGAGTGAATGCAGAGATCCGTGGGTTATAGAAAACTGGAAATGAGTAGGATTCGAAACTATATTGCATGGTATAAGAAACTTCGCAGTCAAGAATATAACCGACTTGACAGTTTGCATTGGGCAGTGTATAATAGTAAGTATTATACCACTAAAGGCACTTATAGATGACACAACGCATAGGCTTTGCATGTAAGTACATGCATCCAGATCAAACACAGAAGAAGAAACTGCTAGAAGAAATTCAGCGACCACTAAATACTCGTAGCACAACGGTACAGTGGCTTAACAGACAGACCCGTGATGTTGCTGAAGAACGCTTATGGGATATTATGGAGCATAATATTGCGTCATATAAGAGGTTGATTGAATATGTGGGAAGCCTTCCTCCAGAACTTAGAATGGTCCGACTGGGTAGTGATGTACTTCCTGTTTATACCCAGCGTGATTGGAGTTATTATTGGAAGCGTAGCGATGTTATTGCCTACTGCGAAAGAGAGTTTGCCAAAGTCGGAGAAACAGCAAGAGCCCTCGATGTCAGACTATCGATGCACCCAGGCCAATTTACTGTACTTGCAAGCGACAACGAAGAAATCGTAGATAGGAGCATAGAAGAATTTGAATATCACACCGATGTCATCCGCTATATGGGTTACGGCAAACGATTCCAAGACTTTAAGTGCAATGTCCACATATCGG
>P_2C_Liq_3_UnCtyDRAFT_100541_pt1 | contig 11092 bp, 16 predicted proteins | sample Pon2CUnioCityCA_3_FD_9720 | JGI IMG/M metagenome (IMG submission 9720)
ATCAGTCTGCAAGGATGGCAATACTTGAAAGAAACATTTCCTGAGCACAGGTTGTGTTTTAGCCCGGAGTTTTTACGTGCTGCAAACTTTATGAATGATATTAGAAACTTGAACAATGTTATTCTCAGCGGCGATACGGACTATTGGAGAGATCAGTATAGCTACAACTGGCCAAATATCAAACAATACATCGTGGAACCGGAAGAAGCCATTGCTATCAAATACTTTCGCAATGCGTTCCTAGCAACCAAAGTGAGTTTCTTCAACGAGATTTACGATTTCTGCGGTGCATACAACATTGACTTTGAACAAGTGCGAGCTGGCATAGCAGTGGATGATCGCATTGGTGATAGTCATACATATGTCTGGCCCAAAGAGAATGTAAGAGGTTGGGGAGGTTATTGTTTCCCAAAAGACACCAGTGCGCTATTAAAAATGGCAGCAGAAAATAATATTAATCTAAATACACTTGAAGCAGCAGTTGAATACAACAAAAAAATACGTTGACAACTTGTTAATAATACAGTACAATAAAACAAAACGGAGAAGAACATGAAAGACATTCTACAAGACATTGTAAGCCACACACACAAGTTGGGCTTTATTACAACACTAAAAGTAACAGCAGAAACAACAACTGATATTGAGTCAATGGCTGACGATCGAAGCGTTATCATGAAAGCAACTACACATAATCCTGTAGGTGAGTTTGTAGGTATTTTTGGTATGCCCGATCTTGGTAAGTTGTCTTATCATCTCAGCAACCCGGAATACAAAGACAATGCACAAATTGAAGTCATTCAAGATGAACGTAATGGTCAAGTAATACCAACACATATTCACTTTGAAAACGCAGGCGGTGACTTCCAGAACGACTACCGCTTCATGAACACAGCAACCATCGAAGAAAAACTTAAGAGTGTAAAGTTTAAAGTTAACGAATACGATGTTGAAATTGAACCAAGTTCAGCAAGCATTGCACGTATGAAGTTGATGGCAGGCGCACACAGCGAAGAAACAGTGTTTCAAGTTAAAACAGAAGATGGTAATCTAAACTTTTACTTTGGTGATTTAAACACACACGCTGGCAAGTTTACTTTCCAACACAGTGTAGATGGTACATTAACACATACATGGGCATGGCCAGTTGCACAGACCATTGCTATCTTGAACTTGGACGGCGATAAAACAATGAGTATTACAGATCAAGGTGCTATGAAGATTTCAGTAGATTCGGGCATGGCAAAATACGATTACATTCTACCAGCGCAGCAAAAATAATGCAAACAAACCTAACTGAAACACAAAACGACTATGCTGTATTCTTGCCTAGTATCAGTGGCTTTTATGCTACATTTGTAGGCAAACAGCGTTTCGGCGAATATGTTGATCCAGCTCGTGTTCCAGCAGGTATTGGTGAAGTAGAAGCCTTAAACTTTTTGAATCCCAACAAAGGAGTGTTCCACTACAAGTGGGCGCTCTATTCTGCAGGACACGCCGAGCTTGATACAAACAAGTTCAGTGAAAAAGAAGACATGCTTCGCAACCGTGATAGAGATAACTCATGGTTGTTAGGCGACTCAGGCGGTTTCCAGATTGCAAAGGGTTTATGGCCTGGTGATTGGACTGATCCTAACTGTCCACTAGCTGCTAAAAAGCGTGAGCTGGTTGTAAACTGGATGGAAGAATACATGGACTATGGAATGATGTTGGATATTCCGACTTGGACATTCCAAGATCCTAAAGCAGCAAAAGCAGCAGGCATCCATAGTTATCAAGACGCAGTGGATGCTACACACATCAATGCAAAGTATTATATGGCTAATAGACGCGGCAACTTTAAAGTGCTAAACGTGTTGCAGGGCAGTAATCATGCTGATGCAGACAGTTGGTACAACGAGTTTAAAGACTATTGTGACCCTGCAAAATATCCAGAAACACACTTCAACGGCTGGGCAATGGGTGGACAGAATATGTGTGATGTACATCTTATTCTAAGGCGCCTTGTGCATATGATACATGACGGTTTGCTAGAGGAAGGTTTGCACGATGTAATGCACTTCCTTGGTACAAGTAAACTAGAGTGGGCTGTATTGCTCACTGATATTCAACGTGCTGTGCGCAAGTATCACAACAAAAACTTTATGATCACATACGATTGCGCAAGCCCATTTCTTGCTACTGCAAACGGACAGATTTATCACAGTATTCGTATTGAAGATCGTGGCAAGTGGAGTTATATGATGAGCCCTGGTGCAGATGCACTAAAGTATGCTACAGATACACGAAAGTTTAAAGATGCTGTTGTTACAGATCGTATATTAGATGCATTTGAAGATTCGCCTATGAGTGTACATTGTAACATCAACGATATTTGTATCTATGCAGAAGGTGATAAAAACAAGATAGGCACACCTAAAGTCAAAGCAGGCGATGTTGATATAGACAAACATGGAAATCCTATACTAGACAAAGACGGTAATCCTGTTGTTCGTTCAAAAGATTCGACAAGCTGGGATTCATTTAGTTATGCACTACAAATGGGTCACAACGTGTGGATGCACATTGAAAGTACACAAAGAGCCAACAGAAAATACGATGGTGGCGAATACCCATATATGTTGATCGATGACAAATGGGGTATAAAGTTTAAAGAAGTTGTTGACGAAATCTTCAGCTTAAAAGACAGGCAAAAAAGTCTAGATCTAATCGATCAACACAGTCGTTTTTGGATGCAGGTAATTGGCACACGTCTTAACATTGGTAAAAAGACTGTAAATGCTAGTACTAAGTTTAACGAACTATTTGAGGAGAACTAAAATGAGTGACAGTCTTAAAGCACATCTAGTTGAGCTTAAAAGAAAACACCGAGAACTTGATCAACAAGTAGAAAATCTTGTACAACATCACTATGTATCAGACGAAGTTCGAAAACTTAAAACACAGAAACTTTGGCTCAAAGATGAGATTCATAGAGTCGAATCTCAGTTGATGTCAGAAGGAATGTATATAAATGGAAGCACATGAAAAAGAATTAAGATTGGTGGCATTAGAGCTTGCATTAGAAGATTTAGATCGTATAATAACTAATATGAAAGCAAACAGTTATCCACACGAAGAAATAAACGAATACGTTAAGAAGCGTTGGAATACTTGGAACGAAATACATCAGGTGAAAAAATCATGAAAAGAGTTTACGATCAAGGCAACGACATTGAAGGCATTCAGTATTTTGTAGGTACTGAAGTAGAGCACACTCCACAATACGGTAAACGTACACTGTTTGTTGTAGGTGTTAAGGATGCAGAAGAAGTGATTGCTACAGCACAAGATGCTGGATGCAAACACATATATCTTGGTGCTAACATGAGCTTTAATGTTACCAGCAACACAGAAAGTGAATGGCAACCTTGGGAAGCCATGGTGTTTCCGCTGCTCAAAGAAGGCTACTGGGTTACATTAGATGTCGATGTGAGTCAAGTAGAAGGTTTGCTGGAAACTGGATTTACAGAGTACAATCGGTTTATTCCAATGATTTCTGTTAAACTTCCATATATTGAACAACTAGGTTATAATGCTTGTTTAAAAATCGACGACAAAGACTTTGATGCAAGCAATCCAGGTGTTTGGGTACATCGTGTACATGATTTAAAAAATAAATCAGTGTACACAGATTGGTCTAAATACACCACAGACACAATTATCACTTGACAAAATGAATCAAGAGTTGTATCATAACTATATACTACGTAAAATAAGAGAGACACGTATGACTAAACCTACAAAAAGTATTTGGGTAACCTTCCGTAAAGAAGGTGTCCATTTGTACCCAGCAGCAGCTACTGACCCAAAACTTGCTACTGGCGACGAGTATGATGTTAGCTTCTTAGGAGTAGCACATCGTCACATCTTCCACTTTAAAGTGCGTATTGAAGTGTTTCACGACGATCGCGATATTGAATTCATCCAGTTTAAGCGATGGTTGGAAAAACTTTACAATGAAGATATCTTAGAACTTAATCACCGTTCGTGTGAAATGATTTCAGATGAACTGTACAAAGAAATTTCTACAAAATATCCGGGCCGTTTTGTAGAGATTGAAGTTGCCGAAGACGGCGAAAATGGCTCACTAACTTTTTATCCTTCAACAAAATAAACTAGGAAAAATAAAACTATGACTATTAGTAACCCTGTAGTTAACAAAGTATTCAACGATCTCGAAGCGTTCCGCGAATACGCAACACAAGAAACAGACCGCAATGGCAATCCATTGCCGTTTAACGAGGCAGACTTGTACAACGAGCGAGCTTGGATGTGGCGCAACTACAAAAAGTGGCAGAACTGGAAAGCTGCTAAAGCAAGAAACAAAGGTCGTCGCTAATGCGTAAACTATTTTATATGGGCTTAGAGCCATATGAAGGACGTTACACACTCCAGTTGCAAGACTGGAGTGAACGTGCATTCAAGCGTCGTGGTATTGACTACGTTGTAGTACCAGGTACAACCATTGACAACACTAAAGCAATCAGTGTTGGACAAGTACTGGATGCACACGGACGCAGTTATTTTGGCATGAGTCAAATGATGAATCTTGTACAAATGATGCGTGAAGGCGAATGCACCGGCGAAGACGTTGTTTTCTTTGAAGACATGTTCCAACCTGGCATGGAAAGTCTTCCGTATATTATGGATCAGATTCCACTAGAGCAGCGTCCTAAAGTTTGGGTACGTTGCTTGGCACAAGCAGTAGACCCGGATGATTTTGTGCATGTTTGGGGTATGGGCAAATGGATGAGTCTGTATGAGGAAATGTGCAATGAGTTTGTAACTGGTGTGCTAGCCAGCAACGAAGAAATGGTTGCTAACATGAAGATTGCAAACTGGAAGGCACCACTTTATAATATCAGCGGACTTGCATTTGACAAAGACGAAGTGCAGGAACGTGTAGGAGGTATGATCAACGAGTGGACTGATCGCAAAGATCGTGTGGTGTTTACTGCACGTTTTGATCAAGAGAAGCAACCAGACTTCTACATGGATTTGATTGAACAATGGCATGCTACACCCGGAACACCCGAAGTGGAGTTTGCTATTCTACAAGGCGGCCCACTACGCAGCAACAATCCAAAGTACATCGAACGTGCTCGTAAGATGGAACAACGTGGCGAACTTGTTATCTACGAAAACTTGAAGAAAGACGAATACTACGACATTGTAAACAACAGCAAAGTATTGTTCAACTGTGCATTACAAGACTGGACAAGCAATACTGTGAGTGAAGCAGATGCATTGGGTTGTAATGTGTTGTTTCCGGCCTATCGTAGTTTTCCAGAAATCTTCAACAACTGCTATGAACGCATGTATATCCCGTGGAGCATTGATGACGCAATGAATAAAATGCGTACATTGTTGCAAGTTCCACACATGGATATGGGCAGGATCAGCGACTGGACAAGTGCTACTATTGATCGTTACATTGATATTATGCAAGGCAACGGTGAACAATGGCGCCGAGACGACAACCGCTACAGAGATCACGTAGCAAGTAGGAAATACTGATGAAAGTATTGGTCACAGGAGCAAGCGGTTACATTGGTGCTCATGTTTGTAGATTACTCAAACAACATGGACACACGGTGATTGGCTGGGATACAGAAATCCACGGCGAAACAAATGATGTTGCTGCTTACTGTGACGAATACTACAATGTAGATGTCACTGGTCAATATGCTGGTGGCATCTACGATGCTGTTGTACACCTTGCAGGACGCAGCGTAGTACCACAGAGCTTGCTAGAGCCCACAGAGTACTACAGAGTGAATGTAATGGGCACTGCTAACTTATTGAACAAAGTAACAACTCCGCATGTGTTGTTTGCTAGTACCAGCAGTGCTTGGGAAATGGCTTCACCGTATGCACGAAGCAAAGTGGCAGCAGAAGATGTAATCAAGGAAAAGGCCAATGGATATACCATTTTTAGATTTTTTAATGTATCTGGCACTGACGGGGTTAATCGTCAACTGGGCGCTCCCACTCATCTTATTCGTGTTGCTGCTATGGTGGCTGCTGAAAAACTACCCAGCCTTGAGATCTTTGGTACTGACTATGATACTAGGGACGGTACTTGTATTCGTGATTATATTCACATTGTTGACTTGGCTAATGCCATTGTCAACGCCGTTGAACGTGGACCGGCCAATACACCATATGAGTGTCTGGGATCAAACGTAGGATACAGTGTGCGCGAAGTAATCAATACCATGCAACAAGTAACAGGTAAAACATTAAATATCACAGAAGCACCACGCAGAGCAGGTGATGCTGTGGCAAGTGTTGTAGACGACCTCAGCAACCTTGTTGAACTTACAAAAAGCATAGAAGACATGTGCTTGGATCAATATAACTTAGAAAGGAAACAAAATGTCTGATATTATTGCAGCAACCAAACAGTTAGTAGAACATGTAAACAATGGAGATCTTATGACAGCTTTGGAGTTTTTTGAAACTGATCTTTTACCGTATCATGTCAAAACAAAGTCCAGTGGTGATCCGCAACTGCATGAATTAATAGACAAACTAGACAACACAGTTGAAAATGAAGACTGGAACGAAAGTTTAGAGATTGTTGATCAAATCGGTGAATATATAAATGGACAATGACGAAACAATAACCATTAGTACAGATGTTGAATATACATTTGACATCAATGACCTTACTGTAAATACCATTGATATAAGCAGTCTTACTAGTAGTGCTACAGTTGACACAATAACACTAGATGACCATACACATTGGGCCGACGGCATTCGTTGGGATCCTGTTGAGTTTGAAGATCAAATGCCTACGGTTGCCAAAGTGGAAGACATGTGCAATGAATATCCAGCATTGCAAAAAGCCTATGAAAACTTTAAAACGATTTACGCAATGGTTCATCAAGACTGGAAAGGCAAACAAGAAGACGATGAACAGTTTCCATTTTAATATACATCCTAAATGGAATATCGATGATTACAAGGCATTAGATTACAAACTTGATATACACAAGTCTCAAGAGGACAACGACAAGTACACAAATGCTGGACACTTTGCGCAATCCTTAACCTTATACAACTACTTCGAACCTAATCAAATGCCCGAAAGTATGACATACATTAGACAGTGTTTTGATTTTTTAAAAAACATAAACGTAGCAGTTAACTTATTTACACCCGGACAATACATTCCTATACATTACGATAGATATGGATTGTACAAAAAAATCAACAACCTTTCTCAAGATAGTAATATAAGTAGATACATAGTTATGTTAGAGGATAGTGAAGAAGGTCAAATGTTATATATAGATCAAAAAGTTTATAGTAACTGGCAAGCAGGTCAAGTCTACGGTTGGCAGAATGATACACCTCATACGTTTTATAATCTCAGTGTAAAGAATAGGTATGCTGTACAAATAACAGGACAAAGTTGTTGAAATGTGCAGCACTGTATAACCACACAAACATAAGGGGAGGCAATCGTGTCTACCCTTGTTGCCGTTACAAAACACCTTTGCAAACATTTGACGGTGATGTAGATGTAGTGCTGCACAGTGATGAATATGTACAACTACGTGAAAACTTCAGCCTTGACGATCCAAACTGTGCTAAATGCAAGCACGAAGAAAGTTTAGGCAAGGAGAGTTTGCGAGAATGGTTCAACAAAACATATCCGCTTGATGTTAAACTACGATACCTCGAAGTAGGGTTCGACAACATATGCGATCTTACCTGTGACGGATGCTGGGAAGAATGGAGTAGCAGTTGGTGGGTTAAAAAGAATCCAGACCTTCCTTCCAAACAAGGTATTACCAGTACAACTGAATTTAGAAACATTCCCGGCAGTATAGAAAAGGTTGTGTTCTTGGGCGGCGAGCCATTGATGACCAATAGACACAGACGCTTCTTGGAAAGTTTTGACACATTGGATCATTTGGAAGTGGAATACTTTACAAATGGTATGCACAAGCTGCACGAAGAAGACTATGAACTATTACGCAAATGCAAGCGTGTGCATTTTACAGTCAGCATAGACGGTGTTGGTGCGTTGAACGAACAAGTACGTGGAAACAGCATATGGAGTACAGTTGTCAACACATTGGACAAAATAGCAGATACATTTGAATATACTATCCATACTACCATACACAAAAACAACTGGCACGGATTACCAGAGCTAAAAGAATTTACAAAAAAATATGCCAACTGGACAACAAATGTGTTGACATTTCCAAAAAACTTAGATATAATAAACTTAGAGCAGTGTGACAAAGATAGGTTATCTGATATATTATACAAGCATGATATACCTAATAAAGAATATATAGGCACACACTTAAAAGGAGACGCATAATGGATATGCGAAGTTATGAAGACTGGCAAATACACGATGCCAAAGAAGGTTCGGTAGAAGAAGTAACTTGGAATAGTAACGATTTACTGACACTTCCGTGGGAAGCCACATATATGACAGATGAGATTCCTGACGACAGTAGTTGGGATACATTTGCTACTAAAAATAAAAAAGCATTGGAAGCAATGTACAAGCAATGGGGTGTGCCCAAAGAAGGCAGTCTTCATTACATGAGTATTAGGCCGCAACTAACCAATGGCCTTAGTACTATTATTGCTCCGTATGCACATATGAAGTTTAACTATAACTTTTTAAAACTTACACCTGGTTGCAGCCTGATGTGGCACTTTGATACATATGCTACATTTGTTAGATACAACAATATCGACGAAGACGATATTCATAATGTGTGCAGAACAGTTGTTATGATGAGAGACTGGGATAGAGGACAGGTGCTACAAGTAGGCGACGAAGTATATACTCACTGGAGTGCAGGTGATACATATACATGGAAAGGCGATACGTGGCATGGTATGGCAAACTTTGGACCTACTGACATTGTTGTTTCACAAATAACTTTCTTGGATGAAGATGACCAATATACCCAATGACAAACGTGCAATGGATTTTGGCAGTGCATTTGCTGTACAAGATCCTGCGACCATGAAAGTCTTAAGGAACAACTACAACTTTACTGATTTAAACAGTGACAGCATAATTGACGAATACCTACATGATTATGATGCATGGATTAAGAGTGGCACACTAAACTCGTTTGTAGGATTAGGGGACTTTGATTATAAGTGCTACAGCAATGGCACAACCGAAGCATTTGACAAATACTACATGAAAAATGCTCAACGTAGATTTAGATGCTTTCGTGGCGAATACATGTATCATAAACTTGCTTGGCGTGATAAGTTTAGTTGGGAGTATTTAGAAGAGGCTCCTCTACACAAAAATGATGCTGTAGTGATTAGTTTGCCTTTTGCAGATACCGGCAATAAGCATACAGAATATCACAGTCTAATGCGCAAATGTAGTAGTATGGGTGTGCCAGTGTTGGTAGATTGTGCATATTATGGTGCATGTAGAAATATCAAAATAGATGTAGCATATCCATGTATTACTGACGTTGTATTTTCGTTGAGCAAAACTTTTCCTGTGGCATATGCTAGAATAGGAATCAGGTATACAAGAACAGACGACGACGATACAATGTTTGTGTATCACAAAATAAACTACAACAACAAAATCGGAGCGCTAATCGGAATGGAATATTTCAAAAGATTTTCTCCTGATTATATTCCACAAAAATATATTGACAAACAACAAGAGTTCTGTAATATTTTAAATGTAGAACCAAGTGACACAGTGTTGTTTGGGATTGATTACAACAACAAATACAACCATTATAACAGAGGCGGAAACAGCAATAGGTTAAGTTTCCACAAACAATACATTAAGGGATTAGATATTGCCAGTACAGAGTAACAACGATTGGGATCCGTTGGAAGAGATCATTATCGGCACAGCAGACAACTGTGTACACCCCACTATGAACAAAAGCACACACAGTTTCATCTACGGTGGCGAACAACTGGAAGACATCAAACAGTTCGATGGGCAACCTATTGCACAATGGATTGTAGATGAAGCAAATGAAGACCTTGAAGGATTGGAAAAATGCCTGCAGGGATTGGGTGTGAAAACCATGCGTCCAGAGCCAGTGGATCACAACAAAAAGTTTAGCACGCCAGAGTGGGAAACAACAGGCTGGTACACTTTCTGTCCAAGAGACTTGCTGCTACCACTGGACAATATGATCATCGAATGTCCTTCACCTATGCGGGCACGGTACTTCGAAACAAGAGCATACTATGAGCACTTGTATCGCTGGATGGCAGAAGGCACACAATGGATCAATGCTCCTAAGCCTATTCTAACAGATGACAACTATCAACTGGAAGATAGAGCAGATGCTACACTAGTAAACAAAGAGATTATTTTTGATGCACCAAACATTGTACGTCTTGGCAAGGACTTGTTGTGTCAAGTGAGCAACAGTGGCAACCAACTAGGGTTCCAGTGGCTTAAGACCATATTAGAGCCCAAAGGCTATCGACTGCACGTTGCAGAAAAGTATTACAGTTTTGCACACTTTGACAGCACAGTACTACCGCTACGCCCAGGACTGGTGCTGCTAAACGCAGGTAGACTGAGTGAAGATTGGTATCCACCTATTTTCAAAGACTGGGATAAGATTTGGGTAGGTGAGGAAGACTTGCACGTTCCACCAGCAAACACAGGTGTTGCTCCGTGTAGCCCATATATTGGATTGAACTTCCTTAGTGTTAACGAAGAACTGGTCATTGTAGACGAAAAGCAAGAAGCACTAAGACGCATCTTGGGCAAGCACGGCATTGACACTATCGGATTGCCTATGCGTCAAGCACGTAGTATGAGCGGAGGATTTCACTGTGCGACATTGGATACAAAGCGTAAAGGAACGCTGGAAAACTACTTCTCCTAAGGTAGAAGAAAAAACATATGATTACACGCCTAGCAAAGACTTTTACAAGCGTGTCCGAGAGAAAGAAGCAAAAGAAAAGAAGCGTAAAGAAAAATGGTCAAAAGAGTTGAAACAAAGTATGAACACTAACAACTATACATATAATTCAGCTTACACTGTGTCTAATCCAA
>P_2C_Liq_3_UnCtyDRAFT_100542_pt1 | contig 11080 bp, 11 predicted proteins | sample Pon2CUnioCityCA_3_FD_9720 | JGI IMG/M metagenome (IMG submission 9720)
GCGTCCACGCCCATGTGCACGAGCTCGGCGCGGCGCAGGGCTGCGGCCCGCAAGCTCCCTTGCGCACCGATGTAAAATGCATCGCTCTCTAGCGCACTGGCCAGAATAGGCGGCTCCCAGTCATGGTCATGAAAGAACAGGACAATCGCGCTGCGGCTGTCGGCCTTGAGGCCTTCGGGCATATGTGCGTGTGTCAGCTGCTCGGTCGCGCAGCCCGCAGCGCTGACAGACGCCAGCGTTTCCGCATCGGGTGACAGCACAAGGTTCGGGTAGCCCGCTGCCTGCACAAGCCCTGCAAAAGTGGCTGTCTCGGGGCCTTTCCCAAAGATGAAAAACTGGATTTCAGGCTCGATGGCGATGCTGAAGATATCAGCGGTCCACCCCGTTGTGCCCGTGGCCTTTACCTGTAGCGCGCCTGTGTGCCGGTGCACCTCAAGGCACGCAGGCTGGCGGGCGCTGTGTTGCGCCAGCAGCGCCTCAAGCGCGGCCACGTCAGGGCGCGGCAGCAGCAGGATATCAAGCCCGCCACCACAGGGCAGAACAATGTCCCCAAAGGGAGATCCAGCGCCATACCGCAGGGTTTTGGGGTGGCCCGTGGCAAGCGCCTCGGCCGCATGAAGCGCAATGTCGGCCTCCACACAGCCCGAGGAGAGCGTGCCAACGCGCGCGCCAGTTTCAAGCACGGCCATCATCGCGCCAAGCGGGCGGTAGGAGGGGCCATCAACACCCGAGATCACACAGAGCACACCCGCGCTGCCCGCCTCGGCCAATTGGCGGATCGGCTCAATCACCGTGCTGGCATCAAGCGCCGGAACACTCATGGCTCTGTCCTTTTCTCAAGCAGCGTTAACCTCGCGCTAACCTTGTTTTGCCAATATCGTCAATAACGGGTGAACATCCGCCAAAGAATTTGGCTCAAATGCGGTATATGCAGGGTGTCACCCGCTCTTCTCTCACCAGACAATCGGCTTATGCGCATAGTCAAAGAATTGGCCGCTCTCGGCCTGTGTCAGGCCCAACATCACGGTCACGAGGTTGTCTGCGGCTTCTGCTGGCGTCACCGTGGAGTGGCGCGCGGCGTATTCGGCAGTAAAGTCTGTCGCCACCGTGCCGGGGTGGAGCGCAACGGCTATCGCCTCTTTGTGGCTGCGGCCAAGCTCGATGGCCGCGCCATGCACCAGCTGGTTCGCCGCCGCTTTTGAGGCGCGGTAGGCGTGCCACCCGCCGATCTGGTTGTCGCCAATCGAGCCCACCCGCGCGGTGAGCACAGCCAGAACCGAGCGGCCCTTTTTGGGCAAAAGCTTGGGTGCATGGCGCAGCACATAGCCCACGCCAAATGTGTTGACCTTGAACACCTCTTCAAAGCTCTTTTGGCGGATCTGGCTCAGCGCTTTCTCGGGTGCGCTGCCGTCGGCGGCCAAGATGCCCGAGGCCATAAAGACAAGCTCATACGGCCCTTCAAGCGCGCTCAACTGGGCGTCTACGCTGGCTTGGTCGGTCAGGTCGAGGCCATCGCGCGCGCGCGACAGGCCGTGCACCTCCCAGCCGCGGTGGGTGAGGTTTTGCGCGACAGCGGCTCCAATGCCGCCTGACGCTCCGATGATGAGGGCTCTTTGTGTCATGGTGTAAACCTAAGCGCCCCTGCGCCCTTTGCAAGCGGCAGTTTCAAATCCCGTTGCAAATGAGAATGATTTGCAATAACAGTTTTTTGACACGCCCCGCGTGACATGTCATGACGCTCTCAGGAGATACAAATGATCCGCTCGCTTACCCTCGCAACCGCGCTCTTTGCAGCCACTGGCGCATGGGCCGAAGACAAACTCAAAGTTGTCACCACCTTCACGGTTCTTGCCGATATGGCCCGGAACGTCGCGGGGGAGGCCGCAGAGGTTGTTTCGGTTACAAAGCCCGGCGCCGAGATCCACGGTTACTCGCCAACACCCCGCGATATCGTGCGCGCGTCCGATGCCGACCTGATCTTGTGGAACGGGCTCAACCTTGAGCTTTGGTTCGAGCAGTTTCTGGACAATCTGGGCGATGTGCCCTCCGCCGTTCTGAGCGAGGGCATCGAGCCGATCGCCATTGGCTCTGGCAGCTATGAAGGCAAGTCCAACCCGCACGCCTGGATGGGCCTTGAAAATGCGCTGATCTACATCACCAATATCGAGGCCGCCCTGAGCGCGGCTGACCCTGAGAATGCTGCCACCTATGCCGCCAATGCGGCGGCCTATGCAGAAGAGCTGCGCGCCACGATAGAGCCGCTCAAAGCCCGCATCGCCGCGATCCCGGAGGCCAACCGCTGGCTTGTGACCTGTGAAGGCGCCTTCAGCTATCTGGCGCGCGACCTCGGCTTGCAAGAGCTCTACCTCTGGCCGATGAACGCCGACCAGGTCGGCACGCCGCAGCAGGTGCGCAAAGTCATTGACGGGGTGCGCGCCAACACCATCCCCGCTGTCTTCTGCGAAAGCACGGTCAGCACGGCCCCTGCCGAGCAAGTCGCCCGCGAGACAGGCGCAGCCTATGGCGGCGTGCTGTACGTTGACAGCCTCTCAGCCGAAGATGGCCCCGTGCCCAGCTATCTCGACCTCTTGCGCGTCACCACAGAAACGGTCGCGCGCGGCCTCACAGGAGCCAAGTAATGCAAGGCATTCGCGCAAGCGGCGTCACCGTCACCTACCGCAACGGCCACACCGCACTGCGCGATGCGAGCTTTGAAATCCCCCAAGGCACAGTCACAGCGCTTGTCGGCGTCAACGGCGCGGGCAAGTCCACGCTGTTCAAGGCGATCATGGGGTTTGTGCCTGTCTCCAAGGGCGAAATCACCTTGCTCGGCAAGCCTGTGCGCGAGGCGCTCAAATCAAACCTTGTGGCCTATGTGCCTCAGGCAGAAGAGGTTGACTGGGCCTTCCCCGTGCTGGTGGAAGATGTGGTCATGATGGGCCGCTACGGCCACATGGGCTTCTTGCGCCGCCCCAAAGCGGCGGACCATGCCGCGGTTGAGCAGGCGCTCACCCGCGTCAATATGCAAGCCTTTCGCAAGCGCCAGATTGGCGAGCTTTCGGGCGGGCAGCGCAAACGCGTTTTCCTCGCCCGCGCGCTGGCGCAAGAGGGGCAGGTGATCTTGCTGGACGAGCCTTTTACAGGCGTCGATGTGACCACCGAGAACCAGATTATCCAGCTCCTTGGCGAGCTGCGCGACGAAGGCCGTGTCATGCTTGTGGCCACCCACAACCTCGGCTCTGTGCCCGAGTTCTGCGACCGCACCGTGCTGGTCAAGGGCACAGTGCTGGCCTATGGCCACACCGATGAGGTCTTCACCCGCGACAACCTCGAAGACGCCTTCGGCGGCGTGCTGCGCCACATCACAATCGGCGGCGACACGCTTCACGAAGACAGCGACGAACGCGCCGTGACCATCCTCACCGACGATGAGCGCCCCTTCGTGCAATACGGCGAGCAGACCCAGCGGCAGGAGCGCGAGTGATGAGCGCTGGCGCTTACTGGCTGGAGCCGTTCAGCTACGGCTATATGCTCAACGCCATGTGGGTTTCCGCCCTCGTCGGTGGCGTCTGCGCCTTTCTTGCGGCCTTTCTCATGCTCAAGGGCTGGTCGCTCATCGGCGATGCGCTCTCGCATTCTGTCGTCCCCGGTGTGGCGGGGGCCTATATGCTGGGGCTGCCCTTCGCGCTGGGCGCGTTTCTGGCGGGTGGACTGGCGGCAGGGGCCATGCTCTTTCTCACCGAGCGCTCGGGGCTGAAGACCGATGTGATCATCGGGCTGATCTTCACAAGCTTCTTCGGCCTTGGCCTCTTCATTGTCTCCATCAGCCCTGTGAGCATTGATCTCCAGAGCATCACCATGGGCAATATCCTTGCCATCACGCCCTCTGATACGCTGCAACTGGCGCTTATCGGCGGCATCACCCTTGTGGTGCTTCTGGCCAAGTGGAAAGACCTCATGGTCACGTTTTTTGATGAAAGCCACGCCCGCTCCATCGGCCTGCACCCCGCGCGGCTGAAGGCGATGTTCTTTGTGCTGCTGTCAGCCTCCGTGGTGGCGGCGATGCAGACTGTGGGGGCGTTCCTCGTCATCGCGCTTGTCGTCACGCCGGGGGCCACGGCCTATCTGCTCTGCGACCGCTTCCCGCGGCTCATTCTCACCTCTGTTGCCATCGGCACGGTGACAAGCTTTCTGGGGGCATATGCGAGCTACTTTCTGGACGGGGCAACAGGCGGCATCATCGTGTGCTTGCAAACCGCGCTCTTCCTTCTGGCCTTTGTCTTTGCGCCCAAACATGGCCGCCTCGCAGCCCGGCGCATGGCGGCCAAAGCTCTGGAGGCGCAGCCATGAACGAGCTTTTCTGCCCTTCCAGTTCCCGTTTATGCAAACGGCCTTCCTGATCGTTGCGCTGATCTCTGTGCCAACAGCGCTCCTGAGCTGCTTTCTTGTGCTCAAAGGCTGGGCGCTTATGGGCGACGCGGTGAGCCACGCTGTGCTGCCCGGGATCGTGCTGGCCTATATCCTCGGCGCGCCGCTCATCCTTGGTGCCTTTGCGGCGGGGATGTTTTGTGCGCTGATCACGGGCTATCTGTCAGAGCACAGCCGCGTGAAACAGGATACGGTTATGGGTGTGGTGTTTTCAGGCATGTTCGGCCTCGGGATCGTGCTGTATGTGGGCGTCGAGACCAACGCACACCTTGATCACATCCTGTTTGGCAACATGCTGGGGATTTCTTCAGCCGAGCTCTGGACGACCGCAAGCATCGCCGCCGCTGTTTCGGGCCTGTTGCTGGTGAAGTGGAAAGACCTGCTCCTGCACGCCTTTGACCCCGCCCAAGCGCAGGCCTCTGGCCTGCCCGTGACGTGGCTGCACTATGGCCTGCTCACGGCACTCTCGGCCACAATCGTGGCGACGCTTTCGGCTGTGGGGCTGATCCTTGCCATCGGCCTGCTCATCGCGCCGGGGGCGATTGCGTTTTTGCTCGTGCGCGAGTTTCGCACCATGCTCTGGGTCTCGGTTCTGGTGTGCNTTGGCTCGTCTGTGCTNGGGGTCTACGCNAGCTTTTTCCTCGACAGCGCGCCTGCGCCAACNATTATCCTGATACAGACCTTGGTGTTTATNGCNGCGTTTTTGCGCAAGCTGTCNCAGAACAAGGCCGCCTCGCAGCGCTAGTGGGATCGTATTTTTGCTGCGCAAAAATCCGACCATGCGGGGGCCAGCCCCCGCACCCCCGGGATATTTAGAGCAAAAAGAAAGACATTAGATNTCAGGCGTTAGATGCGGAAGATCGGCTGGAGAAGCTTGGGGATAAAGGCATTGAACTTGAGCGCGGCATCTGTTGCGGCNATNCAGATGCAAGCCTCGCCCTTGGCTGCCACGGGCGTGTGCTCCACAGCGTCATCGGCGACTTCCACGTCGCCCACGCCAAAGTGCCCGCCTTCATCAGAGAAAGCGCCTTGCAGCACAAGCGTAAGCTCCAGGCCGCCGTGGGAGTGATCTGGCACAGCCATGCCGGGCGGTATGTAGAGCAGGCGCACAGAGCCTGCTTTGCCGTGCTTCAGGATAGACTGGCGCACGCCACGGCCCAGTGGCTTCCACTTGGGGGGGCGGCCCTTGAGCGCTTCCATGATGGGCGCGGGAAAGATGCTTGAGCGCTCATAGACCGGGGCCTCTTCGACCGCATCATCGAGCTGGGCCATGACGTTGTCACGCAGGCTCCCCGAGAGCGCGGCCTTTTCGTGGGCCTCCATGACCGCACCGCCAGCCATTTCATGGGCCGAGAGCCGCGCGCGGCACTCATCGCAGAGCGAAACATGCGTGGCGACAACAAGCGCAAAAGGCTCGGCCAGACGGCCGCTTGCATACTCCAGCAGGAGCGCATCGGGGATGTGATGTTTGATACTCGTCATGACTTTCGTATTCCGTCTAATTCGTGGCGCAGTTTTTCAAGACCAAGCCTGATACGCGATTTGATCGTCCCCAGTGGCAGGCCTGTTTCGGCTTCTATATCGGTGTGTGACAGCTCGCCCAGATAGGCCTTCTCGACCATCTCTCTTTGGGCGGGCTTGAGCTTGGCCAGCGCGAGTTTGAGCGCGCTCACTTCCTGTTCGAGGCCAAGGGCATCGGATGTGCTTTCTTCGCTCGCCTCGCTCTCGGCCTTCAAGGCCTCGGGCATGGGGCGGTTTTCTTTGCGCAGAATGTCGATCTGCCGGTTGCGCGCGATCTGGTAGAGCCAGCTTGAGACTTGCGCGCGCGTCGGGTCAAAAAGATGTGCTTTGCGCCAGAGCGTCAGCATCACGTCTTGCACCATGTCTTCGGCCTGACCGGAGCTGAGGCCAGAGCGCATCGCCACGCCTTTGAGGCGCGGGCCGAAATGGTCAAACAGCTTCCCGAAGGCGCGTTTGTCTCTCTGGTCTCGCACGGCTAGCATGAGCTCTGTCTCTGGTGAATAGGTTTTCAATTTGGCTTTGCCTTGAACAGGAATGGACGCGCGTTCGCTCGCCACCTTAACAAGGGGTGGAGCGGGTGCAAAGTCGGCTTCTCGTTCAATAAGCAACATATCCCCATTACGCCCCTGTTCCGCCCTTGGATCATATTTTTCGTCTTTTCTGATCCGTGCCGCAAAAAAAGGCGTAACCTCTTCAAATCCAAGCGGAGTTACCATGTCTTTTGATGCACCACCCCCCAAGCGCCAACGTATAGCCATCGTCGGTGGCGGAATTGCCGGTATGAGCGCGGCCTACAAGCTTTCGCCCCAGCACGATGTCACACTGTTTGAGGCCGCGCCGCGCCTTGGTGGCCATGCGCGCACCAAGCTGGCAGGCCTTAAAGGCGACCAGCCCGTGGACACGGGGTTTATCGTGTTCAACTACGTGAACTACCCGCACCTCACACGGATGTTCCACGACCTCGATGTCCCTGTTGAAAAGTCCAACATGAGCTTTGGCGCAACGATTGATGAGGGCCGGGTCGAATATAGCCTGCAAACGCTGGGAAGCATCTTTGGCCAGCGGCGCAACGCCACGCGCCCCGGCTATCTGCGGATGATCCGCGACATCCTGCGCTTCAATGCGCGCGCCGAGGCCACGGCCACCTCTGATGATATGACGATTGGCGAGCTTGTGCGCGAGCTGGGCCTTGGCACATGGTTTGAGCGCTACTACCTCATGCCCATCTGCGGCGCGATCTGGTCAAGCCCGACACAGGATATCCGCGATTTCCCCGCCAAGTCGCTGGTGCGGTTCTTTTCCAACCATGCGCTTCTTTCGGCCACACAACCACACCAGTGGTACACGGTCACAGGCGGCTCGATCCAATATGTCTCCCGCCTTGAGCGCCACCTTCGCGCCACAGGCGTGAGCCTGCGCACCTCCACACCGATCGAGTGGGTCAAGCGGGGCGATGGCGGTGTCACCATAAAGGCGGGCGACACAGAGCAGTTTGACCACGTCATCATGGCCTGCCATTCTGATGAAAGCCTCAAGCTTCTGGCCGATCCGAGCGCCGAGGAAACACGCCTGTTGAGCGATGTGGCCTATCAGGACAACACCATGATCCTGCACCGCGACGAGGGCCAGATGCCCAAGCGCCGCGCGTGCTGGTCAAGCTGGGTCTATAAGGCCGATGGCAGCGTGGAAGCGCCCTCTATCGGCGTGACCTACTGGATGAACCGTTTGCAAAACATCCCCGAGACAGACCCGCTCTTTGTCTCGCTCAACCCCTATACACCTGTGCGCGAAGAGCTGATCTATGATCAGAAGACCTTCCGCCACCCCGTGTTTGACGGCCCCGCACTCAAGGCGCAACGCGAGATCAAGGCAGCCCAAGGCACGCGCAACACGTGGTTTGCGGGCGCATGGCTGCGCAACGGGTTCCACGAAGACGGCTTTGCCAGCGCGGTGCACGTCGCCCGCGAGATCGAGCGCCGCGTGTCAGAGCCTGTGTTGGCATGAGCTTCGCACCACAACATATCGCAGGGGCCACAACCCACGCGCGCCGTGGCAGTGTCCACAACGCGTTCCGCTATGGCGTGGATTATGTGCTGATCGACCCTGAAGCGCCTTCGCCCGTGAGGCTCTTTTCGCGCAACCGCTTCAATCTGGCCTCCGTGCATGACAAAAACCACGGGGGCGCGCCCAAAAACGGCTGTGGCCTGCCATGGGCGCGCGATGTGTTCCGCGATGCAGGCCTCGCCAACCCGCGTGCTCCTGCTCACCCAGCCCAGCTTTCTGGGCTATGTCTTCAACCCTGTGAGCTTCTGGCTGGCCTACAGGGGGCCTGATCTTGTCGCTGTCATCGCCGAGGTGACAAACACGATGGGCGACCGCCACAGCTACCTGTGCAAGCGCGAGGGCTTTGCGCCCATCCGCCGCGAAGACCGCATCACAGCCGAAAAGATCTTTCACGTCTCCCCGTTTCAGGACGTGTTGGGCACATATCAATTCAACTACGACATCACGGCCGAGCGTGTCTCGATCCGCATCGCGCATGAAAACGGCGAAGAGGGGCTGATTGCCACGCTCTTTGGCCCGCGCGCACCGCTGACCAATGGCGCGATCCTGCGCGCCGCCCTGCGCCGCCCCATGGGGCCCTTGCGCGCGCTGGTGCTCATCCACTGGCAGGCCGTCAAACTTGTTCTCAAAGGCGCGCGCTTCCGCCGCCGCCCTTTGCCACCCGAAAAGGAAGTAAGCTAATGGGCTTTATCACACGTCGCATCGCACATGATTTCTTGGACACCTGCGCCCAAATCGACGGGGGCCGCTTCAACATCATCACACCCGAGGGTCATACGCACAGCTTTGGCAGCGGTGACATGCTTGCCGAAATGGAAGTCCATGACTGGGCCGCCATTGCGGCTATCGCCGCGCGCGGCGATGTGGGCTTGGGCGAAACCTATGTGGCAGGTCTCTGGGATACACCCTCGATTGAAGCGCTGGGCCGTCTGGCGATAACCAACATGGCCACGCTTGAGCCCTATGCCTACCCGAACCGCTGGAACACGTTCAAGTTCCGCGCGGTGGATCGTATTTTGCGGGCCAACTCTGTCAAGGGTGCGGCGCGCAACATCCGCTCCCACTATGACACGGGCAACGAGTTCTACCAGCTCTGGCTGGACGAGGGCATGAGCTATTCCTCAGCCCTGTTCACAGACGGTGATTGCGACCTTGAGCGCGCTCAAAACCGCAAGCTTGACCGCGTTCTGTCGCGCCTTGGCGCAGGTGAGACTGTGCTCGAAGTGGGCTGTGGCTGGGGCAGCTTTGCCGAGCGCGCCGCCGAGGCTGGCCGTGATGTGACAGGCATCACCATTTCCAAGGCGCAAAAAGGCTATGCTGACGCCCGCCTTGACGGGCGTGCGGAGATCGAGCTTTGTGACTATCGCAACACTCAAGGCACCTATGACAACATCGTCTCCATCGAGATGATCGAAGCCGTGGGCGAGCGCTACTGGCCAAGCTACTTTGCCATGCTCAAGCAGCGCCTCGCCGCTGACGGGCGCGCTGTGGTGCAAGCCATCACTGTGCCTGACGCCTATTTTGATATCTACCGCTCCAGCTCCGACTTTATCCGCCAATACACCTTCCCCGGCGGGATGCTTCTGTCTGATGCGGTCATCGCCGACGAGGCCCGCCGCGCGGGGCTGAAAGTGAAAGAGAACTTCAGCTTCGGTCAGGACTACGCCAAAACACTGCGCATCTGGTCAGAGCGGATGGACGCCAGCGTCAAGCGCATCAAGGAATACGGCTACACAGATGCGCAGCTGCGCAGCTGGCAGTTCTATCTGCAAATGTGCGCGGCCACTTTTGCCGTGTCCCAAACCGATGTTGTTCAAGTCGAGCTGGCCCATGCTTAGGCTTTGCCTCATCCTTCTTCTTGCGCTGCCCGCAGCTGCGCTGGCCAAGACACCTCTTGAGCGCGCAGGCGTGCCCAATGCCATGCGCATGTCGTCGGTTCCGGTGACAGTGCTTGGCATCACGCTCTATAAGGCGGCGCTTTATACGCCCAACGGCGGGGCCTTTCGCCCTGATCGGCCCCATGCGCTCGAGCTGACCTACGCGCGCGCGTTTTCTCAGGCGCGGCTTCTCAGCTCGACCATGTCCGAGCTTGTCCGCATCGAAGGCGACAAACCCGACCACCCCGCCATTGAGGCCATTCTTGAGAGCTGCCTGCGGGATGTGTCGCGCGGCGACAGGCTGACGGCGGTTTCAATGCGCGTGGGGCATCTCTCGCTGCTGATCAATGATACCACGGCCTGCACTCTCAAACAGCAGAACATCGGGCCACGGTTTCTGGCAATCTGGCTGTCGCCCAACAGCCGCTCGCCTGCCACGTCGCGCAGGCTCAAAGGCTGGAGCGAATGACACACGCCCAAGTCAGCCTCTTTGCCGTGATGCTCGCCGCCGCTGGCCTGCCGCTCTATATCCACCTGCCAGCCTATGCGAGCGGGCAGCTTGGTATGAGTCTCGGCGCGCTGGGTGGCCTGCTCATCGGCTTGCGGGTGCTTGATTTTGTGCAAGACCCGCTCTTGGGCCGCATGGTTGACCGCTTTCCAGAGGCGCGCGGCCTCTTTGCGGCTCTGGCGCTGGCGGGGCTTGGGGCTGGCTTTGCGCTGGTGTTTACCTTCTTGCCCGAAACGGGCCGCCTCTTCTGGCTCATCGCGGGGCTGGCGCTTCTGTTTACAGCCCATAGCCTTGGCAGCATCCTGTTTTATGGCCAATCCACCGCCATCGCAGGGGGCGAGGCAGGGCTGGTCAAGCTCGCCGCCTACCGCGAGGGCGGCAGCCTTCTGGGCGTGCTGCTCGCAGCCCTTGCGCCCACGCTCTTTGTCGCCGCCGGGGCAGGGGGCGGTGGCTACCCCGCCTTTGGCCTCGGCCTCGTGGCCTTGGCGGCGGCGGTCTGGCTGCTCACCCGCCCGCTTTGGCGCATTGCCAGCCCCGCGACCGCGCCCATGCAGTTCGCCGCACTCAAAAGCGCAGGCGGCGTCCAGCTGCTCTGGATCGCGCTGATCAACAGCCTGCCTGTTGCGCTCACCTCCACCTTGTTTCTCTTCTTTGTGCAGGACAAGCTCGGCCTTGATGCGCT
>P_2C_Liq_3_UnCtyDRAFT_100543_pt1 | contig 11005 bp, 15 predicted proteins | sample Pon2CUnioCityCA_3_FD_9720 | JGI IMG/M metagenome (IMG submission 9720)
AAATTCTGTTTAACAAATTTTTACCTTTGTCTAAATTAAAATATTGGGGGATTTTTTAATTTAAAACAAAAAGCTCTGTTTGCGTTGCAAACAGAGCTTTTAATTTATCTTACTTTTTTATTTTTTCTCTTCTAACTTATCATCACTTTCTTCTTCTTTAGAGGCCTTTTTAAACTCTTTTAATCCGCCACCTAAACCTTTCATTAATTCAGGAATTTTTTTACCACCAAACAACAATAAAACAGCAATTGCAATAATTATCCAAGAGCCTCCACTTGGCATTCCTAATAAAACTATATTTAAAGTATTCATCTGTTTTTAATTTTAGTACAACAAAGATACAAAAAGGATTTTACTAATCTCTTTTTTGTATGATACCACCTACTACTTTTTTATCTTTTAACACTTCTGGGTTTCCTTTATAAAAAATAGATCCTCCAAAACTTACTTTTGCATCTAAGGTTTCACCTGCAGAAATTTCCGCCTTTGCTCCTGTTCCTGCCTTTACAGTTGAGTTTGCTTTTGCTTTAAGGTCATAACCATTATAAATACCATATAAATCTACATCTACATTTTGATTCTTTACACTTCCTGTTAATTTAATAATACCTCCAGAGGTAACTCTAACTTCTAAATGTTTTACTTTTACTACTAAATTAATAAAAGCTCTTTCTTGGGCATTTACCTCTAATTTATCTTGATTTACCTCTTTACCCGTAATTGTTGCACCTTCATTAGCATCAATAACAGCAATAGTATTATTGTAATAGAGTTTTACCAAAACTTCTCCATTAGCTAAATTATTTTCTGGTTTTAGAGAAAAAGGAAGCGATAGCTTTAACGTTCCGTTTACATTTTTAATTTTTACAATTTCAGCCTTTTTACCTGTAATTTCTAACTTTTGTTCGGTAGATTTTATGAGCTCTAACTCAATACCATTATACACTTTTAGTATAGAAAAATCGCCTACATTTTTATCAACTTTACGCTGTGATAAAATAGATAAGCTACTGAAAAATAAAAAGATATAAATTATTTTTTTCATCGTTTTTTAAGTTTGATTTGTTTAATTAAATCAATAAGTATACCACTATAAAGACTTTTAACGCTTTTTATTGTAACAAAGGTTAAAAAAATAACATTACAAAATGATTTAAATTAAACCACTTTTACAGCAGTTCCTGTAATTGAAACTAATAAAGTTGATGAATTTGCTAGTGGTTCTACATCTAATTGAATGCCAACCACCGCATTTGCACCTAATTTTGTAGCATTATCTTTTAAATTTTGAAACGCCTTTTCTTTAATAGCTTCTAGTCCTAACGTATATTTTTCGTAATATTTAGACATGCTAAACATATCTTTAAAAGATAATTTAGTTCCGTTAGAAGAATAACTAGAATCGTAAGCTGTTCCTGTTACAATACCTAAATAATCTGCTATTTTAAAATTCTCGATGTTGGGTGTTGTTGTTAAAATCATTGTTTTCTCTTTTTATAAAAAAAGATACGAATTACACCAGTTTCACTAATAACTGTGAACATATTTCACAAATAACTAAGTAAAGTGTTTATGGAATTAGCGTAATTAGTGTCTTAAAATATTAATCTTCAATTAAATTAAAATCTAAATGTTTGCGTTCTAAATCGGTCTTTTTTACTTGCACTTTTACATCATCACCTAACTGATACAAATGCTTGGTAGATTGCCCAACAATTGCATATTGTTTTTCATCAAAAATATAATAATCGCTTTTTATATCTCTAATTCTAACCATTCCTTCACATTTATTCGATGAAATTTCTACATAAATCCCCCATTCTGTAACTCCTGTAATTACACCATCAAAAACTTCATCTTTATGATCTTGCATGTATTTTACTTGCATGTATTTTATGGACGATCTTTCTGCTTTAGAGGCTAATTCTTCTCTTTTTGATGAATGTTTACACTTATCTTCATAAGGAAGCGCTTTTAGCCTCTCTCCACCATCTAAATAATGTTGTAGTAATCGATGTGTCATTACATCTGGATAACGTCTTATAGGCGATGTAAAATGGCTATAATAATCAAAAGCCAATCCATAGTGACCAATATTCTGGGTGGTATAGACCGCTTTAGACATCGATCGTATGGCTAAAGTCTCAATCATATTCGATTCTGCTTTACCTTGTACATCATTTAAAAGCTGATTTAAAGATTCTGAAGTCGTTTCTTTTGTCTCAGTATTAATTTTATACCCAAATTTACTGATGATGTTTTGTAAAGAAGCTAATTTTTCGTCATCGGGTTCGTCGTGTACTCTATAAATAAAGGTTTTATTAGATGGTTTTCCTTTATGTCTTCCAATAAATTCCGCCACCTTTCTATTGGCTAATAACATGAATTCTTCAATTAATTTATTAGCGTCTTTAGAGGTTTTAAAGAAAACTCCAACAGGATTCGCCTCTTCATCTAAATTGAACTTCATCTCTACCCTATCAAAAGAAATTGCACCTTGTTGCATTCTTTTTTTACGAAGAATTTTTGCCAATTCATCTAATTTTAAAGTCGCTTCTACAATTTCTGGTGTTACTGTATATTCCTTATCAATAATAGAAATATCAGCAGGCATTGTATAAGGCTNAATATCATCTGATAATTTTACATTTTCTATGATAGCNTGTGCTTCTTCATACGCAAAACGTTGGTCTGAATAGGTTACTGTTCTACCAAACCACTCGCCTACTATTTGTNCTTTTTCATTGATTTCAAACACTGCAGAAAAGGTTAACTTTTCTTCATTTGGTCGTAAAGAACACACACCATTACTTAACATTTCNGGTAACATTGGTACTACTCTATCTACTAAATAAACAGAAGTAGCACGATCATAAGCTTCGTTATCTAAAATGGTATTNGGNTGTAAATAATGCGAAACATCTGCAATATGAATTCCGATTTCGTAGTTGCCGTTTTCTAATTTGGTAAAAGATAAGGCATCATCAAAATCTTTTGCATCTTTTGGATCTATCGTAAAGGTTAAATCTTTACGCATATCTCTACGTTTTGCAATTTCTGCTGCTGTAATTTCTATGGGTAAATTTTGCGCTTCTTTTTCTACTTCTGGTTCAAATTCATAAGGTAAATCGTATTCTAATAAAATAGAATGCATTTCTGTATTATGATCGCCAGGTTTCCCTAAAACTGTAGTAATTTTTCCAAACGGATTCTTTGAGTTTTCTGGCCAATCAGAAATTGTTGCCTGTACTTTATCTCCATGTTCTGCACCATTCATTTTATTCTGAGAAATAAAAATATCTGCGTACATTTTATAGTTATCACAAATTACAAATCCAAAATTTTTACTCTTTTGTAAAACACCTACAAACTCGGTTTTTGCACGTTCTACAATTTCTACAACATCTGCTTCTATTTTATTACTTCTTTTACGGTTATAAACATAAGCTCTTACCACATCGCCATGTAAACCTTTACCAAGGTTTATATTTGGTATAAAAATATCATGTTCATAATCATCAGAAATAAAATAGCCATTTCCATTAGAAGTTACATCTAAGGTTCCTAAAGAGTATTTACGATCTTCATTAATTTGATATTTTCCTCTATCTATTTCTTTTATTTTTTTAGTGCTAGTTAACTCAGCTAGTTTCTGAATTATTTGATTTTTACCTTCAGTATTTGAAACATTTAGTTTTGCAGCAATTTGTTTGTAATTATAAAACTTACTACTGTCTTCATTTAAAATTTTAAATATATTTCTAGTCAAGTCTTTTATAACATTACCTTTCTTTTTATATATTTTTTTCTTCTTTTTTGTCATTAAGTATTACTTCTTTTATATGATGCCAAATTACTATTATTAACTGTAATTATTATTAAAAAATAGTTATCAATCTATTGTTGTATTTTGGCTTTTATTTAATTATTATTTATGTCTCATTTCGTTACTGTAAATGGAAGTTCTTGGTTTATAATTGCAAATCCTACTTCTGGAAATCGGAATTTTTCTAAACAATGGAAGGAAATTCAGCAATTATTAAACAACAAGAATATAAACTACTCTTTTGCTTTTACAAAATTTTCTAAACACGAAATAGAATTGGTACAAAACGCTATTCAAAAAGGGTTTAGAAATATTATTTCGGTTGGTGGAGATGGAACACTACACAACGTAGTTAACGGAATAATGCTGCAAAGGTATATAAAAACTTCGGATATAACTATTGCAGTGATTCCTTTAGGAACAGGAAACGATTGGATTAAAAGCTATAACATACCTAATGATGTAAAAAAATCGATAGAAATCATCCATAGAAAAAAAACAATTTTACAAGATATTGGTGTTTTAGAAACTGAACATAAAAATATTCGCTATTTTAATAATGTAGCTGGTTTAGGATATGATGGTTATGTGGTAGATAAACTGAATTCTCTTAAAAAATTAGGATCAATTTCTTATATTTTAGCAGGAATTTACGGTTTACTATTTTACAAAAAAGCAATTTTTAAAATTATTTATGATGATAAAACTATAGAAACGAATTGCTTAATGACCATTTTTGGAATTTGTAAATACTCTGGAGGTGGTATGCAATTTACGAAAGATGTAGATTCAACTGACGGATTTTTAGATATTATGATTGCAAAAAATTTAACATTTTTAGATTTAATTTTAAACTTACCAAAATTATATTCTGGTAAAATAATGCATCATAAAAAGGTAGAAACCTATAAAACTAAAAAGATTTCTATAATTCCTATAAACTCAAAACCATTTATACAAGCTGATGGTGAATTGGTTGGAACAGGAAAAATAACGGTACAAATTATTGAAAAAGCGATTAATTTTGTGGTTAGTTAAAACAGAATTACCGTTTTATTTAACTACATAAAATGCATTTACAAAAAAGCTAATTCAACTTAAAATTTTAAATGTTTCTTAGCTCATTTCTTAAAATGAAGTTTAATTACGTTAAAAAAATCACAATAAAATTGTAACGTTTTCTAAAATGACACGTCTTTATACTAGAAGATGAATTTTTAGAATGAAAAATCTACGTAAAATTATCGCTTTATTCGCATGTATATTTCTAATCGGTATTTATTTAACGATAAGAACTGTAAATACTTCTTTGAATAAAATTGAAACTTCTAAAGAAACTGTAGAAATTTATAAAGACACCACCTACCTTTTAAAAGCAGAAAAGAACATAAAAACAGTTTAATATTTATTCGTTTTTAAAGCAAATTTATCTAAATTCAAAAAAACTTTTTTATTTAACTTTTAAATAAACACTTATTAACATTCTATAGTATAATTATTTTTCTTTTATAAAATTTTTAAAAACTATGATGTTTATAATAGGATGTGAATAACTACAATAAAAAAATATCTTTTTACTTTTTAATATCAGTTATTAAAAAAAGTTGACACTTTATGAGTTATTTAAAAGCTTAAAAATCAATTAAAATTTAGAGTTATTAACAAAAGTTATAAACAGCTATTCACATATTTTTATTCATAATTAACAAGTCTGTTTGTGTAAATAAATTGTAAAATTTATGTTGATAAACTCTTACTAAAAATCAATAATAAAAGTTGCATATGTTCACTATTAGCTTGTATTGTAATAAAAAATAGAACTACCAAAAAAACTTACGAGTTTTTAAATACAACTTCTTAACATTAACTTAAAACGTTAAAAACTTAAAAATTAAAGAGTTATTAAAAATGTATAAATTGTCATTGTTTATAACTGTTAATAACCATTAAATTCTATATTTTTGTTGATGTAACTATGTCATTGCGAATGTAATGAAGAAATCTGTCGATTAATATAAAAGATTACTTCGTTATTTTTTATTGTAATGACAATATAAAAATTAAATTATGACAATTGCTATTGGTAATGATCACGCAGGTACAGTATATAAATTCGAAATTATAAATTATTTAGAAGAAAAAGGCTATAATGTATTAAATTTTGGAACAGATACTAATGATTCGATGGATTATCCTGACGCCATTCACCCAACTGCCAATGCTGTTGAGTCAGGTAAAGCTGAATTAGGAATTATTTTATGTGGTTCTGGTAATGGTGCTCAAATGACAGCTAATAAACATCAAGGTATAAGGGCTGCTTTATGTTGGAATAATGAATTGGTTGCTTTAACGAGGCAACACAACAATGCTAATGTATTAACAATACCTGCACGTTTTGTTTCTTTACAACAAGCTTTAGGTTTTGTAGATATTTTTTTAACTACAGAGTTCGAAGGTGGACGTCATGCAAATAGAGTTGGTAAAATTTCTTGTACTGGTTAACAACTGATCTAAATAAACAAATGTTATTTCGAGCGCCGTCGAGAAATCTTTATTACTATGAATTTCATCACCAAATCTTTCCAAGAATTAACCACAATTGAGTTATATCAAATATTACAATTACGATCAGAAGTTTTCGTGGTAGAGCAAGATTGTGTATATCAAGACGTAGATTTTAAAGATCAAAAAGCAATCCATATTTTTGGAGTAAAAAATGATAAAATAGTTGCATATACACGAATTTTTAAACCAGGAGATTATTTTGATAACTCAAGTATTGGTAGAGTAGTAGTGCAAGAAAATGAAAGAAAATATGGTTATGGCCATCAAATTATGATGGTTTCTATAAAAGCAATACAAGATTATTTTACGGTGGATAAAATTACCATTTCTGCTCAAAAATATTTAAAAAAATTCTATGAATCACATCAATTTAAACAAATAGGCGAGGAGTACCTAGAAGATGGCATTCCACATATTAGAATGGATAGAAATTAATCTTTATCATTTTTTTTATTCATCTTATAAATCAAATAACCAAGACCTACTACAAAGTGTAAAATTATTATAGCAGCTACGATGTATAAAGTTGTATTTGAGTTATTCATATGACAAAGTTAAAAAGATAACTACTCTTTTTTTGTAATGAATGTTACATAAAATTAGGCAACTCTTTTATTTTTCCAACTTCTAAATCACCTAATTTAATGGTTCCTATTCTAACGCGAATTAAACGCAAAGTAGGAAAACCAACTGCGGCTGTCATTTTACGAACTTGCCTAAATTTTCCTTCCCTTATTACAATAGAAACCCAACTTGTAGGGCCATGGCGTTCATCTCTAATTTTTTGACTTCTCAACGGAAATTTAGGATCATTAATTATAGAAGTTTTTCCTGGTTTTGTCATATATTTTTTTCCTTCAAACCCAATTTCGACCCCTTTTTTTAGTTTTTCTATGGCTTCTTTAGTGATAATTCCATCAACCTGAACATAGTATTCTTTTTCATATTTTGTACTTCTAATTTCTTGCGAAACTTTACCATCAGTAGTTAAAAAAAGTAACCCTTCAGAAGCAACATCTAAACGTCCAATTGCCATAATTCCTTCAGGAAAATCATACAATTCTCCTAACATTTTTTTCTTTCTTTTGGTTTGATTATTAACAAATTGCGATAAATATCCCCAAGGTTTATGTATAATAAAATGCCGATGTTGTTGCATCAAAATTAAATAGGTTTTATAGCAATAGAAAATGTATTTTTTCCTTTTGATAAACGCATATTTTCTTCCGAAAATTTTTGGTCAGTATACGAAATATATTGGGTAATTGGCTCTATACAAACCATATTATCAACCTCGGTCCAAAGCATAAAATTATCAAAATCTTTGGTAGTGATTTCGATGTCGTTTTTGTCAATATTTTTTAAAGTAATCTTATCAGAATTTAAAATAGGAAATGCATTAGAACCTGCTTTATAAACATCACTCAAATTATAAACCGTATCATTAGCAACAAATGTTTCATTACCAGTATTTGATAATAAAAAAGCAGGATGATAGCCTAGCATAAAAGGCATATTTTTAACTGAAGTGATTGTAAAATCAATATTTAAAACATTATCCTTTATTGAAAAACTTTTCTCAAAAGTAAAATCAAAAGGCCAAAAAAGAAATTCTTCAGAAGATTTAGCTGGAAATTTACTATTCTTAATTTTTGTATTTTTTTTGTATTTTTTGATGAAACTAGCGTTATTTTCATCCGAAGCAATTAAAGAATATTCAAGTTCACGTAATAAACCATGCTGATCTTGAATGGCATCTCCATTTTTTGTATGCACTCTAAAATTATTTTCAGCTGTTGGGCCAATAACAGGAAACATTTCATCATCAGATTTTCGCCACCCTTTATTGCCTTTTTGATGAATATATTCATCATCAGCAAACTTGAATGAAATTAATTCACCTTTATCAATAGTTACAATACTATTTAATCTTTTTAAATAAATTTTAGAATCCATGCATAAATATTTTGTGTAAAAATACTATAAAATTGAAATTAAAATATTAGGAAGTTAAATGTAGTTTTTCGTAACTTGTGCATCCAAATAAAAAGAGAGATTTCGCAAAAATTATGGCAGTAGATAAAGAGAAAGTAGCAAAACTTAAAGCGTTACAACTTACTTTAGATAAGTTAGATAAAACGTATGGTAAGGGTTCTGTGATGAAATTAGGTGATGTAGTTACTGTAGAAGTAGATGCTATTTCATCAGGTTCTTTAGGATTAGATTTAGCTTTAGGAGTTGGTGGTTATCCAAGAGGAAGAGTTATTGAAATATATGGACCAGAATCTTCGGGTAAAACAACACTAACATTACATGCAATTGCAGAGGCACAAAAAGCAGGAGGTATTGCCGCTTTTATTGATGCAGAACATGCTTTTGATAAGTTTTATGCAGAAAATTTGGGTGTAGACATCGATAATTTAATTATTTCGCAACCCGATCATGGAGAGCAGGCATTAGAAATTGCAGATAATTTAATTCGTTCTGGGGCAATAGATATTGTTGTAATTGATTCTGTTGCAGCCTTAACTCCAAAATCTGAGATTGAAGGTGAAATGGGAGATTCTAAAATGGGTCTGCATGCACGTTTAATGAGTCAGGCATTGCGTAAATTAACAGGTACTATTTCTAAAACCAATTGTACCGTTATTTTTATCAACCAATTGCGTGAAAAAATTGGGGTAATGTTCGGTAATCCAGAAACTACAACAGGAGGTAATGCCTTAAAGTTTTATGCTTCTGTGCGTTTAGATATTCGAAGAAGAACACAGATTAAAGACGGAGATAGAGTTATTGGAAACAGTACCAAAGTTAAAGTTGTAAAAAATAAAGTAGCACCACCTTTTCAAGTTGCAGAATTTGATATTATGTACGGACAAGGAATCTCTAAAGTTGGTGAGGTTTTAGATATCGGTGTAGAGTTGGGAATTGTAAAGAAAAGTGGTTCATGGTTTAGTTATGGAGAAACCAAACTAGGTCAAGGACGAGATGCTGTAAAAGGCTTAATCAAAGATAATCCAGAATTAATGGATGAGTTAGAAAAGAAAATAAAAGACGCTATTGAAAACCAAGATTAAGTATTAAAAGTTCTAACTATTATTAAACTGCTATAGAAGTAATCAATCTATAGCAGTTTTTTTTTACAATATGATGATCGTTACAGTATCACAGGATATAAAATTAAAGGAAATTTCTAGTTCAGATGATAAAATAGTATTCAATCTGATGAGCGAAATTTATCCATCAGCCTATAAACATTTCTGGCAAGATGATGGAGAATGGTATATAAATAGTCAATATTCTCAAGAAAATATAATTAAAGAAATCGCTCAAGAAAATGCGGCTTATTATTTTGTGGTGTATCAAGATGAAATCATCGGCAATTTTAGAATTATTTGGGATGAAAAATTAGAGGGTTTATCTGAGGCAAGACAAGTAAAATTACACAGACTCTATTTACATCAAAATAGTCAAGGAAAAGGGTTAGGCAAGCAAATTCTAACTTGGTTAGAAGATGTAGCTAAACAAAAAGGATACTCAATAATTTGGTTAAATGCTATGAACCAACAGCCTCAAGCTTTTCAGTTTTATAAAAAATTAAGTTACCAATACCATTCTCATACTTTTTTACCTTTTCATTTAATGTTTGATGAGGCAAGAAAAATGAGTCAACTATATAAAAAGCTATGTTAGATTATTCTTTAGATAATAGTTTTACCAACCAAAGAATTAAATAAGCACCTACACCAAAGCCTGCTAAAAGCACTAATAAAACAAATACTATTCTATAGTTTTTTGCAGTAAAATTTGTTTTTGAACCTAACCATTCACATACTCCTAAAATCATATTTTTTATTTTTTTAATGTTACTTAAACAACCAAACGTTCAATTTCTTTAACAATTTCTAACCTGTTTTTTGAAGAAAATTCAAAATATAAATTTTCCCAATCTCCAGTATAATCTATTTTTTTTGTTTTTAGATTTTCTTCAGCTGTTAAATGAATAACTCGTAGATAAAAATAACCATTTACATCATTTTCTGGTCTAAAATCTAAATTAATAGCTCTCATTAAATGATAATTGTTTAAGTGGAGTAAAGAACTAGAATCTAAATAATGCATTGTATTTTCAGACGGATCAATCTCATAAAATAGATTCCACTCTATGTTCCATCCTGCACCAATTCTTAAAGGTTGTAAACTAGGTTCTTTCATTATTTACAATCCTGTACTACCAAAACCACCAGAACCACGTTCAGTTTCGTTTAAAATTGCTACTTCTTGCCAATTAATTCGTTCATGTTTTGCAATAACTAATTGCGCAATTCTTTCGCCATCATTTATTACAAAATCATCATTAGAAAGGTTTACTAAGATTACACCTATTTCACCACGATAATCTGCATCTATAGTTCCAGGACTATTTAAAACGGTAATCCCTTTTTTGGCAGCTAAACCACTTCTTGGCCTAACTTGTGCTTCAAAACCTACAGGTAAAGCAATAAATAAACCTGTTTTTACAATCGTTCGTTCTAAAGGTTTTAAAGTGATATTGGCATCAATATTTGCTTTTAAATCCATTCCAGCTGCACCTTCTGTTTCATAATTTGGTGT
>P_2C_Liq_3_UnCtyDRAFT_100547_pt1 | contig 10949 bp, 7 predicted proteins | sample Pon2CUnioCityCA_3_FD_9720 | JGI IMG/M metagenome (IMG submission 9720)
GAGGGTGCTGTTACAAAGACAGCAGGTGTTTCTAAAGGTTCTAAAAATATTGTTGTTAGAGGTTTAGGAGACAGATACAACTCTACAACCTTAAATGGTTTACCATTACCTTCTGATGACCCTGAATACAAAAATATTTCTTTAGATTTTTTTGATACAAGTATCATTAAAAACATAGGTATTAACAAGGTGTTTACTTCTGAAATTGCTGGTGATGTTGGTGGTGCAAATGTAGATATTGTATCAAAAGAATTAATTAAAAAAAGTTTATTAAATGTTGGTGTTTCTGCAGGTATAAATACACAATCAGTATCAAAAGAATTTTTAACAATTGATGGTACCAACAGGTTTGGAACTCAAAATTTATCTATACCAGTAAATGATTTAGGAAACTATTCTTTTGGAAATTCTTTCAAGCCAAACAGTCAAAACTTTCAAATGAATAATAGCTTCTCTTTTGCTGGAGGAAAAAAGTATGACATTAAAGATGATAGTTTTAGCTTTTTTGTTGTTGGTGCTTTTGATGCCGGTTATAACTTCTTAGAAGGTAATATTAAACAAACTACAAGTGCAGGAGCTATTTTTCAGGATCAAGATTTTTCTAAATACGAATACAATGTTTCTCAAGTAGTAATGGCAAACTTAAAATATAAGTTTGATGCCGGTCATAGCATTGCCTACAACCACTTATTTATTCATAACAATAAACAGTCTATTGGAGATTATTTTGGAGAAGTAAATCCAGAACAAGATGGCGATTTGGAGTTTCAAAGAAGACAACAAACAAATAATAATGAGGTCTATGTAAACCAGTTTTTAGCAAACTACAAATTTTCTGATAGATTCAATTTTGAAGCAAAGGTTTCTTTAAACTTTATTAGAGGAAATGAGCCAGATAGAAGAACAAATAAATATTTATTAAGAGACGATTTTTATAGTCCACAAACTAGTTCTGCAGGAGAAAATGAACGTTTCTATTCTAAATTAGAAGAAAATGATTATGCTGCTAAAGGAAAATTTAGTTATAAATTAAAAGACGATGAAGAAGATATTAGTGTTTTAGAATTTGGTGGAGATTATAGATATACAGAACGTTTATTTTCTGCAACAATTTTTAATCATGATTTTTCTACAAGGGTAGCAATAGATATCGAAAATCCAGATGCTGTTTTTAACCAATCTTCTATTGATAATAATATTTTCGAATTAGAAACTGGTAGAGGTAATGGAAGTAATCCAAATGCTTTTGTACCTTTTACATATAGAGGTAAAAGACAAATATTTGGTGCTTTTGGTAATGCCGTTTATCAGATAAGTGATAATTTAATAGCTTCAGCTGGATTAAGATTTGAGAAAATTCAACAAAGAGTTACTTTTAATACAAACATTGCACAATCTTCTGTAGAAGGACCCTCTTTTTTAGATAGAATTTATGTTCTACCAAGTTTTAATATAAAGTATAACTTTAATGAAAATAGTATTTTTAGATTAGCAGGTAGTCAGACCTATACATTCCCTCAGTTTAAAGAAACAGCACCTTTTAAATATCAAGATGTTACTTTTTCAAGTCAGGGTAATGCTAATTTAAAACCCTCTGATACTTATAATTTAGATGCTAAATACGAGTATTATTTCTCATCATCAGAATTAATTACATTTACAGGATTTTATAAATTTATAAAAGACCCAATTTCTAGAAGTGAAATACCATCTGGAGGTAATACACTTACTTATTTGAATGTTGGTAATGATGCTAGTGTGTATGGTATTGAACTAGAGGCAAGAAGAAAAGTTGTTGAAAAAGAAGAACAAGATTTAGAAGTTTTTGCAGGTTTAAATACATCTTTCTTAGTATCAAATGTAAATTTAGATAGTGGTTCTGTAGCTCAATTTACAAACGCAACAAGTGATTTAGAAGGTGCTACACCTTTCTTATTAAATGCAGATATTTCTTTAAATAAAAAAATTAACGATAACACTTTAATCTCTTCGTTAGTATTTAATTATTTCAGTGAAAGAGTTTACTCTGTNGGAACAAGAGGNTTTGAAAATGTNNTAGAAAAAGGAATTCCAACTTTAGATTTAGTTTCCTCTTATCAATTTAATAAAAATTATAGTGTAAAACTAAAAGCAACAAATTTATTAAATCCTGATTTCCAATTAACAAGAGCAGGTTTTAATGGAGGAGATAATGTTGTGTTAAGAAATTATAAAAAAGGTGTTAACCTTAGTTTAGGGTTTACGTATAATTTCTAATAAAGTAACAGAAACCATAACAATTCTTTAAGATTTAGATAAAATAAATAAAACAGTACAAAATTAGCTTTGTTGCAGATAATAACAATAAAATCTAATCAAATTAAAAAAAAATGAAAAAAACAATTTTAACAATCGTAACCATTTCTGCTTTAATATTTACAGGATGTTCTTTAAGTGATGATGATAACATTGGAACTGGAAATAATGGTGGACAAGTTACTTCTCAAAATTTAGCTGGTAACTTAACAACAGATTTAACGTTAAGATCTGGAGTTGCACATAACTTAATTGGTACATTATTAGTAAAATCTGGATCAACATTAACTATAGAAGCTGGTACAACTATAAATGCTTTAGCAGGTGGTACAGATGTTTATATTCTAGTAGAAAGAGGAGGTAAAATTATTGCTGACGGTTCTGCTGATAATCCAATAAAATTTACATCTAATGCAACTGTTCCTAAACCTGGAGATTGGGGTGGTATTATCATTAACGGCAATGCACCTATAAGTCGTCAAACTGGAACAGATAGTAATGCTGCAACAGAAGTAAACAATGGTATTTTCTTTGGTGGCTCAGATGCTGCTGATGATTCAGGGATTTTAGACTATGTAATTATAGAATATTCTGGAGCAAGAATTGATGATGAAGCAGAACACAATGGTTTAACTTTAAATGGAGTAGGCACAGGAACAACAATTTCTAACATCGCTATTTTTTATGGTGATGATGATGCAATTGAGTTTTTTGGTGGAACTGTAAATACTGAAAACATATTAGTAGTAAATGCTAAAGATGATATGTTCGATTTTTCTCAAGGTTATGCAGGTACTTGTACAAACTTATATGGTATAAGAGAGAATGGCTATACTGCTGTAACTTCTGACCCAAGAGGTATTGAAGCAGATGGTAATTTAGATGGTAATTCACCTTCTGATATTAACGAATCTAACTTTACAGTTAATGGTGTAACTATTATTAATAATGCAGATGGTGTAGAAATGTCTGATGGTATCAAAGTAAGAAGAGATGCTACTGCAACAATTACAAATGCATATTTAGCATTAGGTGCTGGAGCTATTTTTGGTGATGTGATCGATTTACAAGATAGTAAAACAGATTCAACTGATGCTACTTCAGTAACAGCTGTTGCTAATACTGCTAACGGTTTAGATATTACAGATGTTAAAAATACAACATCTGGTGGAGCTACAATAAACCTTTCTGCAGGAACAACTGGTGGTGCAGATGCTACTGTATTCGCTTGGACAGGTTACCAGTTTTAAGAATTAAATTTAATTAAAAAAGCAGGCTTTAAGCCTGCTTTTTTTGCTTTTAATAAAAACCTATTTTGTGCCTTCTGTAGCGCAACAAGCCATTTTACAGTCTTCTTTACATTCTTTTTTAGAAGCCATTTTGTTTTCGCAATCTTTTTTACAATCTTCAGTACAAGCATGAGCTGTTTTAGTTGAAATAGAAGTTACTTTAGAGCTTTCTGAAGCCTTATATAATTCTCCACCAGCAATACCCTCTACAAATGCAATTAAATCTTTTTTAGAGGTTGTATTTGCATCAAACTCAATATTGGCAATACTATCTGTAAAAATAACTTTAGCGTCTAAAACACCTTCTTTTTTAGATAATTTAGATTGAATGGTTTTTGCACAACCAATTTCACAAGTCATACCAGAAATAGCAAGAGCTACACTTTCTTTTTTAACTGTTTTGTTTTCTTTGCAAGCTGTTATTACAAACAAGGCAATTGCAAAAGCGTAAAATATTTTTTTTGACATCATAATATTTAGTGATTAAATTATATTGCAAATTTATCAATAATACCCTTTATATTTCAATAATTGTAACATTTTTGCAGTTAGAATAAAATTTATGAACAAGCAACAGCAAAAATGGTTATACCTTATCTTACTTTCATTGGTTTGGGGTAGTTCTTTTATTTTGATGAAAAAAGCATTGTTAGGCGTAACTCCCATACAATTAGGTGCTTTAAGAATGTTGTTTACAGCCATTTTTTTGCTTTCTGTTGCACCAAAATCATTAAAAAAAATTCAAAAAAAGCATTATAAATATATCTTCTACACTTCGCTTTCAGGAACGTTTATACCTGGTTTTTTGTTTGCTTTTGCCATTACAACTATAGATAGTTCTATTGTTTCTATTTTAAATTCTTTAACACCATTTTTTACACTCATTTTTGGAGCCATATTATTTGGTTTTGCATTTAAAAGAAATCAGTTATTAGGTATTTTAATTGGTTTGGTAGGGACTTTAATTTTGATTTTAAAAGGAGCTGAATTAAATCCGAATCAGAATTATTGGTATGCTGTATTAATTATTATTGCCTCTTTTGGTTATGCTTTAAATGCCAACATGGTTAAAAAGTATTTGTACGATTTAAATGCATTATCTATCGTAACAGGTAATTTTTTATTGTTGCTTGTACCAGCATTTATGGTACTATTTTTTACAGATTTTTTTACCACTTTTCATTTTCAAAATAAAGTTTTAATGCAGTCTTTAGGATATTTAGTAATTCTCTCTGTGGTTGGTACAGGAATAGCAAAAACTATTTATAATAAGTTAGTACATATTTCAGATCCTGTTTTCTCATCTTCTGTAACTTATTTAATTCCTTTAGTGGCTATTTTTTGGGGTCTTTTAGATGGCGAAAAGCTAAGTTTAATTCAGATATTTTCGGGTGTAATTATTTTGGTGGGTGTTTATTTGGTAAATAAGAAGAAGTAATTTTAAGTTCAACGTTCAAAGATCAAAGTTTATTTTTTAAAAATTAAAAACAAAAAAAGAGCCAAAAATTAATTTTTGACTCTCTGTATTTATTTTGATTTCTAATTTTGATTATTCAAAATCAACATCAGAAACCCCTTCATTTACTTTTATTTCTTTCACAGTAAGATTTAGGTCTATTGGTCCCATTTTGGTTGAAATAGTATGTGGAAACAGAATTCCACTTACTTCTTTATAATCAGAAAAGTTGGTTGGTGTTTTCCCCTCTTTTCCATCAGGAGTTTTTGTTATTTTAACTTCCTTTATTTTTAAACCAGAAGCCATATCATAAAAAATTTCTGTATCGTTATATTTTAAAACGATAGCATTTTCACCTTCAATTGGCTCTATTCTCAACAATTCTCCTGCATTGTAATGTAAGTCGCTAAACAATGTATTAGACGCTTTAGCTTCTGCAATTTGTGCTGGTTGCATGTCTATTTTTTGTCCTCTAGCTTCTTGATAACCGTTTTCGCCATTAAAAACCATTTTCTGCATTGTGTTTCCCATTACAGAAATAACTAAAGATGTTTTGTTTGGTTCTGCAGCCTTTGTAGTCATAACAATTGGAGTACCTTGAATGGTTGCGTTTGCTAAAGTCATCTTAGTTTTTACAGCCATAACTTTGTCTTTACCACCAATGGCTTCAAAATACTTATTTACTACAGTTTCAGCGGTCATTCCTTCAGGAATTGGCATTGTCATTGCAGGTTTTTCTGTTGGGTTTCCTTCTTTGTCAAAATAATTAATTATATAATCTGTTTTTTCAAGATTTTTAAGAACTTCAATTCCCTTTCCTGTAACTACAATTCTTGCTTTATCTCCTCTAAAGTATTTAATTGCAGCATTTTGTACATCGTCTAAAGTTACGGCTTTTATATTTTTTATGTAGTTTGCATAAAAATCTTTTGGTAAGTTGTAACGTGCAATATTTAATGCAAAATTAGCTACCGTTCTTGGTTTTTGAACATCCATTACAAAACCACCAATATATTCTTCTTTAGAATTTTCTAATTCTTCTGCAGTAACTTTTTGGTAACGTATTCTGTTAATTTCTTTTTGTAATTCTACCACAGAACTATCTGTAACCATATTTCTAACACTAGCAGTTGCTCTAAAAGTACCAGCATATCTGCTTTGTCTTAAACTAGAATAAGAGCCATAAGTGTATCCTTTATCTTCTCGTAAATTCATAAATAAACGTGCAGTACCACCACCACCAAGTATGTTGTTAGCTATTAAAGCAGCATAGTAATCTTTATCTCCTAAAGTTAAATCGACATTGTTAATAATTGCAATTTCAGATTGAACAGCATTGTCCATATTTACAAAATTAATTTCTGTAGTAGCAACATTTTTGGTTACTGGCATAGTGTACGCAGGAATTGTTCCTTTTTCCCAATCTGCAAATAGAGATTTTACTAATTTTTTTATTTTTTTGGTATCAATATCCCCTTCAATTACTAAATACGCATTGTTGGGTCTGTAATAAGTATTGTAGTTGTTTTTAATGTCTTTTAAGGTAATTTTTTTCACACTTTCTTTAGATGTAAATTCTCCCAAAGGATGATTTCTACCATATGTTAATACATTTTCTACGCGCCTAGCTGCAGCAGTTACACTTTTTTCGCTAGATTTTAAGCCATCTAAAGTAACTTGCACCTCTTTATCAAACTCTTCTTTTGTAAATTGAGAGTTTTTTACACCATCTGCCATTAACTCTAAGATCTCTGGGAAATATTTTTTTAGAGAAGATGCAAAAGCACCAGAACTAAAAAAAGAAACGTTAGCTCCTAAAAAGTCTACTTTTTCATTAAACTCATCTTTAGTAATATTAGAAGTTCCTCTTCCCAATAAACTACCCATCATGCTAGAAACTCCAGCAATTTCTCCTTCTAAATAAGGTTTATTGTCTATAGTTAAACTTGCAGAAGCTCTTGGTAGTTTGTTGTTTTCTACCATAATTACTTTTAAACCATTTTTTAAGGTAAAAGTTTTTGGTTTTCCTAATTTTATTACAGGATCTGGACCAGCTTCTGGCATTTTACTTCTATCTATTTGTGCCTGTACAGTTAAAGACAGCATACATAGTGTTATAAAATATATTATTTTTGTTTTCATAATTTATGTCTTTGTGTTATAAATCAGTAATCGATTTTATTTTTCTTTTGGTAAATATTCTAACGTTAATCTCTGATTAGGATTTAAATATTTTTTTGCAACATCTCTTATTTCTTCTCTAGTAATAGATCTAAAAATATCAATCTCTGTGTTTATTAGATTTGTATCACCATACAAAACATTGTAACGTGCCAAAGAGTTTGCAATACCTTCTACACTAGAATTAGAGTTTACAAAATTATTTTCGAACTGATTTTGTAATTTTTGATAATCTTTTTCTGAAATTAAATCTGTTTGCATCTTTACAATTTCTTCGTCGATTTCTTTTATAATATCTGCTAATTTAGTTTCACCTTGTGGTAAACCATATAAAATATAAGTTCCATAATCCTCTTGACTCGCGTTAATTGCACCTGCTTGCAATGCCATTTTTTTATCATCTACTAATTTTTTGTACAAAACAGAACTTCTACCAGAACTTAAATAAGAAGAAATCATATCTAAAACTCTAGAGTCTCTAGTTTTCATAGAAGGTGTTCTATAAGCAGCCATAATTGCGGGTATTTGAATATTTGGGTCATATCCTTTAGCCGTCATTGGCTCTGTAATAGGATCTTCTTTAGGGAAGTTCTTTGTAACCTCTGCACCTCTTGGTATTGGACGAAAATAATCTTCTACCATTTTTTTTGTGGTAGTAAAATCTATATCTCCAGCAACAACTAAAGTTGCGTTGTTTGGTAAATAAAACTTTTTATTAAAAGCTAAAAATTCATCTAGAGTGGCAGCATCTAAATGCTCCATTTTACCAATAGTAGTCCCTTTATAAGGATGTTTTTTAAAGATGTTTTCTTTAACATATTCTAAAAAACGAGAATAAGGTTGATTGTCTACACGTAACCTTTTTTCTTCTTTTACAACTTCATTCTGTGTATCTACACCCTCTTGTTTGATAATTGGGTGTAACAAACGCTCAGACTCCATCCACAAACCTAATTCTAATTTGTTAGATGGGAAAATCTCATAATAATACGTTCTATCGTCTGTAGTATTTGCATTATTTCTACCACCATTGGAGGAAACTATTTTAAACCATTCTCCTTTTTTAATATTTTTAGTTCCTTCAAAAAGAAGGTGTTCAAAAAAGTGAGCCATTCCAGTTCTATCCGATTGCTCGTCTTTTGCACCAACATGATACATTACAGAGGTTACAACTACTGGTGCAGAAGTGTCTTTGTGCAAAATTACATGCATACCATTATCTAAATCATACTCCTCAAATTCTACTTTCTGTGCATTTGCAGACAATGCAATTAACACAGCAAAAGCAAGAGTTAAAATACTTTTTTTCATTTATTTATTATTTAATTAATACTTGTTGATTTATTTGACGCCACCAAAATGTATTTGTTACAATTTGGAAACATATTTTTTGATTTGCTCAAAAATAGTAAGAATATTAGTAAGCTAGAAAATTAATAGTATTTATTTGGCTGATTTTAATGCTATTATTTTTTTAATCAGTGTTGTAGGATTGCAAAAAAAATGTATATTTGCACCCGCATTTTAATCAAATAAATGCAACTAATAAGTATAAATACGCAAAACAAATAGTATGTACGCAATCGTAGAGATAGCAGGGCAGCAGTTTAAAGTAGCAAAAGACCAAAAAGTATACGTTCATCGTTTACCAGGAGAAGAAGGATCAAAAGTAACTTTTGATAACGTTCTTTTAACTGATGATAATGGAACAATATCTATTGGCGCCCCAGCTATAGAAGGAGCCGCAGTAACGGCCAAAATTTTAGGTCACTTAAAAGGTGATAAAGTAATCGTTTTCAAAAAGAAAAGAAGAAAAGGTTACAGAAAGAAAAATGGACACAGACAAGCTTTAAGTGAGATTCAGATAGAATCTATTGCTACAAGCGGTGCAAAAAAATCAGCAAAAAAAGAAGCTGCTCCTAAAAAAGAAGTTGCTTCTAAAAAGGTAGCTGCTCCAAAAAAGGAAGTTGCTCCTAAAGCTGAGGTAAAAGAAGCTGAAACAACAGATTATAGTTCTATGACTGTTGCTCAATTAAAAGTTGCTGCAAAAGAAGCAGGTATCAAAGGATATACTTCTTTAAAGAAAGCAGAATTAATTGAAGCTTTAACTAAATAAAAATTTCAATTTTAAAACCATATTATCATGGCACATAAAAAAGGAGTAGGTAGTTCGAAAAACGGTAGAGAATCAGAATCGAAACGACTTGGAGTGAAAATATTTGGAGGACAAGCTGCAATTGCAGGTAACATTATAGTTCGTCAAAGAGGTACAACACACAATCCAGGAGAAAACGTTTACATGGGTAAAGATCATACTTTACATGCAAAGGTTGATGGAATTGTAGAATTCGAAAAGAAAAGAAATAACAGATCTTATGTATCTGTTACTCCATTTGAGGCTTAAGAAATTAAGTTTTAAAAAAATAGTAAAGCCCAAACATTTTTAATGTTTGGGCTTTTGCTTTTATAAATAATATGTTTTGTACTTTTACAGGCATGAAATTCTTGTACAACCTTGCAATTTTTTTAACCTCTATTTTACTACCCATTGTAGCAATTTTTAGTAAAAAATTAAAACTTTTTGTAGAAGGTAGAAAGCAAACTTTTTCTAAAATAGAAACCTTAAAAAATAAAAAAGTTATTTGGTTTCATGCAGCTTCTTTAGGCGAATTTGAGCAAGCAAGACCTATCATAGAACAACTAAAAAATAAGGGAAAAAGTTATAAAATAGTAGTTACTTTTTTCTCGCCTTCAGGGTATGAGATTCGTAAAGATTATCCATTAGCAGATGTAGTTTGTTATTTACCATTAGACACTAAAAAAAATGCTAAAAGATTCATCAAAGAAGTAAATCCAAAACTAGCTGTTTTTATAAAATATGAATTTTGGCCAAATTTGTTAAACGAACTTAAAAATAAGGAGATTCCTACCATTTTAGTATCTGGTATTTTAAGAGAAAAACAACTGTTCTTTAAAAGTTATGGTGGTTTTATGCGAAAATCTTTAAACGCTTTTCATCACTTTTTTGTGCAAGATGTAAATTCAGAAAAATTACTAAATTCCATCAATTTTAAAAATGTTACAGTTGCAGGTGATTCTCGTTTTGATAGGGTTTCTAAAATTTTAAAACAAGACAATCATTTAGATTTTATTTCAGCATTTAAAGATAATAAATACACGATTGTAGCAGGTAGTACCTGGCAAGAAGATGAAGAATTATTAGTACATTATATCAATAATAAAGCCTCAGAAAACGAGAAATTTATCATTGTACCTCATACTATTAAAAGTGACTCTATTGAAGCTTTACAAAAAGCTATTAATAAAAAAAGTATTCTTTATTCTGATGTTATTTCGAGCTCAGTTGATAAATTTTTAGAATTAAAAGAAACGCAAGTATTTATCATTGATACCATAGGAATTTTAACCAAAATATACGCTGCTGCAGATTTGGCTTATGTTGGTGGAGGTTTAAAAACAGGGTTGCATAATATTTTAGAACCTGCAACTTTTGGTATTCCTGTTATGATTGGCTATAAATACGAAAAATTTAAAGAGGCTGTAGATTTGGTTAATATCGGAGGTTGCATTTCTATTAAAAATCAACAAGAGTTTACAGAAAATTTAGAGCATCTTAAAAATGATGTAAATTTTAGAAAGTTAACAGGCACCATTAACAAAAAATATATTGCAGATAATTTAGGTGCCACAAAATTAATTATGAATTA
>P_2C_Liq_3_UnCtyDRAFT_100548_pt1 | contig 10945 bp, 10 predicted proteins | sample Pon2CUnioCityCA_3_FD_9720 | JGI IMG/M metagenome (IMG submission 9720)
GACGCTGTCGGACTTCTCGATATTTCGGGTTTCTCGCGCTTTGAAGTCTCAGGCGAGGGCGCTGAGGCGTGGCTTGATCATATCATGGCCTCCAAGCTCCCAGCACCGGGGCGTGCCAAACTGGCACCGATGCTCTCGGAAACTGGCAAGCTTAAGGGCGATCTCACGATCTTTAACTGGGGCGATGGAACCTACTGGATCATGGGCAGCTACTACTTGCGTGAGTGGCATATGCGCTGGTTTGACGATCACATGGGCGAGGGCGTGAGCCTGAGCGATATTTCTGACAAGACGGTCGGCTTTTCGCTCTCGGGGCCAAACTCGCGCAAGGTTCTGGAGAAGCTCACAGTCGATCCGATTGGTGATCTCAAATTTATGGGCTGTGGCCGCTACGACTTGGGCTTGCTCAAGTGCAAGATCGGGCGCCTCTCTCTGGCGGGTGAGCTGGGGTATGAAATCAATTGCTCGGCGTCTGAGCATATTGCTCTGCGCAAAATGCTGCTCGAAGCAGGGGCGGATCTTGGCATACGCGAGGTTGGCTTTAACGCCATGCTCTCTATGCGCCTTGAAAAGAGCTTCGGTATCTGGAGCGCGGAATTCACTCAAGGCTATACCGCTGCGCAAACAGGAATGGACCGCTGGATTGACTGGGACAAAGACTTTGTTGGCAAGGACGCAGCGCAGGCCGAGCAAGGCGGCAGCGGGCCAGCCCAAAGACTTGTTATGCTTGAGATTGAGGCCGAGGACGCCGATGCAAGTGGCTATGAGCCTGTCTGGTCTGGCGAGGCTCTTGTCGGCTTTGTCACATCAGGGGGCTATGGCCATACCATAGGGAAATCTTATGCCATGGCGATGGTCAACAGCGAGCTGACGCAAGTGGGCACCGAGCTTATGGTGCACGTGGTTGGAGCTGCGCGCGCCGCAAAGGTCATTGAGGCTTCGCCTTATGACCCCGCTGGCAAAGCGATGAGAGGCTGACATGAGCGAAGATACAAAAAGCAGACCTCGTCGGCGGGGCAGGGCAGAGGCTAAGGCCACGCCCTTTGAGCGCAAAACCAACTATCGAAACCTGAGAAATCCGTTCCCGCCTATGAAGGTGTTTTCGGATGATCAGATCGAAAATATGCATGAAACGGCGCTGCGCACTCTGGAAGAGCTTGGGATGCGGGTTTTGTTGCCTGAAGCCATTGCTCTCTATAAAGCGGCGGGGGCCCGCGTTGAGGGCGATATGGTATATATCGGCCGCGAGATGGTTGAAGCGGCGCTTGCCACTGCGCCAAAGTCTATCACAGGCCGCGCGGGGGCGCGTGAGCGCGACGTCACGCTTGAGCTTGGCAGCCTTGTCTTCCAGCCTGGGGCGGGCGCGCCCAATGCGACTGACCTTGTGCGTGGCCGCCGTCCGGGATCGGCGCGCGATTTTACAGAATATACCAAGATCGCCCATCACTATGATGTCTTTCAGATGATGTCTCCCTCGGTGGAGCCGCAAGATGTTCCGACCCATTTGCGCCATTACTTTACGATGCAGACCCAGATGGAGCTGACGGATAAGTTTCCCTTTGTTTTTGCGCGTGGCACGCCGCAGACGATGGACGGGTTTCATATGCTGCAAAATTTTCGTGGCGTAGATGATGAGACGTTTCGCTCCAATCCCTATTGTTACACAATCATCAACACAAACAGCCCGCGCACGCTTGATATCCCGATGGCGCAGGGGCTGATCGACTTTGCCCGCCATGGGCAACTTTCTATAGTCACCCCCTTTACGTTAATGGGAGCGATGGCGCCGATCACGGTTGCGGGGGCGATTACACTCAGCCATGCAGAGGCTTTGGCGGGCATTACGCTCACACAGCTGGTGCGTCCGGGTGCGCCCGTTTGCTACGGCACGTTTACCTCCAATGTAGATATGAAATCAGGCGCACCTGCCTTTGGCACGCCCTCACATTTTCAGGCCAGCCTTGCCGCTGGACAGCTGGCACGGTTTACGGGGCTTCCATGGCGCTCTGCTGCCGGCTCGGCCTCAAACACCAATGATGTGCAAGCGGCAAATGAAAACCAGATGGGCCTTTGGGGCTGCCTCATGGCGGGGGCCACTGTGATCATTCACTCGGCGGGCTGGCTCGAAGGCGGGCTGAGTGTGTCTTACGAGAAAGTCATAACCGACGCCGAAGTGCTCAATATGATTGCTGAGCTTTGCGCTGGGGCCGAGGCGGGGCCTGACGAAATCGGATTTGAGAAAGCTTTGAGCGAAGTTCAGCCCTCGGGGCATTTCTTTGCAACGAGCCAGACCATGGAGCGTTATAATACGGCATTTTATGAGCCTCATGTGCACGACTATGCCAATTTCGGCACATGGACAGAGCGCGGTTCTGAGGACGCCAACACCCGTGCAACAAAAGTCTGGCAAGATATTCTGGCCGCGGACAAGCGCCCCGAAGTAGACGAAACAAAGCTTGGCGCGCTAAAAGAGTATATTGCCAAACGCACAGAAGAAGGCGGTGCGCCGCCTGAAAGCTGAGGAAAGCCCATGTCAAAAGCGCCCACTCTTCTTTTGCATCGTGACGACCCCGACAAGCCGCCGCTTGTCGGGCATATCAAGGTTACGCGGGAAGACTGGCTCAATGTGGCACGCGATATTTTGATCAGCGAAGGCGTCGGACAGGTCAAGGTGCTAGGGATCGCAGAGCGGCTCGATGTTTCGCGCTCATCATTTTACTGGTATTTCAAGAGCCGCAAAGACTTGCTGAACCAACTTTTGGACGATTGGAATACGTCAAATACGGGCATTCTGATCCGCCATACCGAGCTGCCTGCCAAGACCATAACGGGCGCGTTGAACAATTTCTTCCGCTGTGTTGTGGACCCTGAAGGGTTTAATCCGCAACTCGACTTTGCTGTGCGCGAATGGGCGCGACGCGACGGCTCTGTGCGACGTGTCATTGACCGTGCTGATGCGGCGCGCCAAGACGCGATCACCAAGATGTTTGAACGTCACGGGTATGATCCCGCGGAGGCTGATATCCGCGCGCGTGTGCTGTATTATCAACAGATCGGTTACTATGCTCTCGATCTGGCCGAAACGCTGGAAGAACGGTTAACGCGGGTAGAGGGCTATCTCTATTGCTTTACAGGTGTGCTGCCCACAGCTGAAGAAGTGGCTGATTTTGAAGCGTTTTCGCGCTCGGTCGATTTGAAGTGACGCGCGTGTTAGCGTGCTGGATGGAGCCTGATCCGTTTGCGTCATTCGGCTCTTTTCTTAGGGGGGCAAGCGTGTAAGCTCTGTCAAAACAAGCGAGGCATATCATGGGCAAAGATGCTCTTCTGCAACCTTATCAGCTCAAACACCTGACGCTGAAAAACCGGATCATGACCACGAGCCATGAGCCTGCCTATCCTGAAAACGGGATGCCGACAGAGCGCTACCGAGCCTATCACGAAACCCGCGCCAAAGCGGGTGTGGCGCTTACCATGACGGCGGGCTCTGCGGCTGTGAGCCGTGACAGCCCGCCTGTTTTTAACAATATTCTTGCCTATAAAGACGAGGTGGTGCCGTGGATGCGCGCGCTCACGGATGCGTGTCATGAACATGGTTGCGCTGTGATGATCCAGCTCACACACCTTGGCCGACGCACGGGCTGGAACAAGGGCGACTGGCTGCCTTCGCTTGCGCCCTCCCACAGCCGCGAACCTGCCCACCGGGCTTTTCCCAAGATGATGGAAGATTGGGATATCGCCCGTATTATTGAGGACTACGCCGACGCGGCCGAAAGGATGCAGGCAGCGGGCCTCGACGGGATCGAACTGCAAGCTTACGGGCACCTTATTGATCAGTTTTACTCGCCCTTCACCAATGATTGGGCCGCGCCCTATGGCGGCAGCCTTGAAAACCGGATGCGCTTTGGCTTTGAAGTCCTCGAGGCGATCCGCAAGCGCGTGGGGGATGAGTTTATCATCGGGGTGCGTTACACGGCAGACGAGGTCGAGGAGGGCGGGATAACCCCCGAAGAGGGCCTCAAGATCGCTCATGCCTTGAAGGCCAGCGGGCAGGTCGACTTTCTCAATGTCATTCGAGGCCGTATTCACACGGACCCCGCGATGACCGATGTGATCCCTGTGCAGGGGATGCGTTCCGCGCCGCACCTTGATTTTGCGGGCGCTGTGCGCGCCGAGACAGGGATGCCCACGTTTCATGCGGCCCGTATTCCTGATGTGGCGACAGCGCGCCATGCCGTGGCCTCGGGGCTTCTTGATATGGTCGGCATGACCCGTGCACATATGGCTGACCCCTTGATCGTGACCAAAATTATGGAGGGCCGCGAAGACGATATTCGCCCCTGTGTGGGCGCGACCTATTGTTTGGACCGTATCTATCAGGCGGGTGAAGCGCTCTGCATTCACAATGCGGCCACGGGCCGTGAGTTGACCATGCCGCATGAAATCGGGCTTTCTGCGGGCTCTCAAAAAGTCGTAATCGTCGGCGCTGGGCCAGCAGGGCTTGAGGCGGCGCGCGTGGCTGCCGAGCGGGGCCACGACGTGACCGTGTTTGAGGCCGCGCCTGAGGCTGGCGGGCAGATCCGTCTGACAGCGCAAAACAAGCGCCGTGCCGAGATGATCGGGATTATCGACTGGCGCATGGCCCAATGCGCGGCGCGGGATGTGCGCTTTCACTTCAACACCTATGCAGAGGCTGAGGATGTGCTCGCACTTGCGCCGGATGTTGTGATCATCGCGACAGGCGGTTTGCCTGAAGTGACTGTGCTTGAGGCGGGTAACGAGCTTGCTGTCACAGGCTGGGACATCATCGCAGGCGATGCCAAGCCTGGCGAGAACGTGCTTATCTTTGATGATGCGGGCGATCACACAGCGCTCATGGCGGCTGAAGCCATTGTTGCGGCGGGCGGGGCTGTCGAAGTGATGACCCGCGACCGCAGCTTTGCGCCTGAGGTCATGGGAATGAACCTTGTCCCCTATATGCGCAGCCTGCAAGAGAAGGATGCGTTATTTACGGTTGGCCGCACGCTCAAAAGCCTGAGCCGCAGGGGCAACCGCCTTTTGGCGCAGATTGGAACCGATTATTCGCGGCACGTTTCAGAAAAGGAATATGACCAAGTCATTGTCAACCAAGGCACTCTGCCACTGGACGAACTTTACTTTGCGCTCAAGCCAGAGGCGTCAAATTCTGGCGAGATCAACCACGATGTCTTGATTGGCGGCGAAGGCGCGCTGTTTCCAAACCGCAATCCCAAAGGCACATTCGCGCTCTACCGGATCGGAGACGCGATTTCCTCACGCAACACACACGCCGCAGTCTATGATGCTCTGCGGCACGGTGTTCTTTGGTAAGGCGTTGGGGAGAGCCGCCTTCCCAGCGAGATTGGTGCAGCGCTGACGAAGGTTGGATATGATTATCGTGGCTTGAAGACTGCGGCTGAGCGGGAGACTAAATGCGAAATGTCGGCAATCCCACGCTCTGCCCCCGCGTGAAATTGTCGGGAAGATTTGGCCATCGGGTAAGGTGTATGCCCCACGATTGAATTAAGACCTGAGTGACGAAGACACAGACCTATTCAAGCCTGTTTATAGCTTTTGATGCGTCATGCTCCTCCTTGCCTGACCTAGGCTTTGAGGCGCTCAATTTTCCAACAAGTTTTGATGATTGCGCCACAATAGCAAAATCCCCAATGCCATAAGGATGAGTGCTGTAAGCAGTGGAAAAAGCACGGATAAATATGCGCCTTCGTATGAGGGGGCATAGATCCCCTTACGCAACATCCCGACAACATGGATCAGGGGGTTCCACCAAAGGATATCCTGAGCGATTTTTGGCATGAAATCATAGGGGAGAAACATCCCTGATATAAAGATAAGGGGGCGTGTCAGGATTTGCCAAATCCGCTCCCAGACCGGAAATGTCATCATCACATAGCAATTAAAGCAACCAACGCCGAAGCCCAGCACCCCTCCCATGAGGTAAGCGAGTGCGATCAGGGTGAAATCAGGGCTGATTTTCAGATCAAGCACAACAAACAGACCAAAGAACATGATATAGCCGACCAGCACATGGGTGAGCAGGTGTAAAAAACCGCGTGCGATCAACGCGTCCATGAAGGTTACGGCGGGATATCTCAATAAACTGCGGGAATAATTGAGCGAGGTCGCGGTTTTGTTTGCGATGTCGTTGAACAACATGAAGGGTAAATAGCCTGTTGCGTAGAACAGAGGAAAGCTGTCTCCCAGCGGGGGAGAGTGCATGATAAACGAGAAGATGGTTGTCAGGACCGCAAGGGCGAGCACGGGCTCAATGATGGCCCAAGCATAGCCCCCCGGAGAACGCCCATAGCTTGTCGACATTTCGCGCATAACCAAGGCGAATATAGTGCGCCCCGTGCGGAACTTGCGGGCGCGCAGACCGTCCTGTTCAAGCAAGCCGTTATTCGAAGGGCGTGTCATCTCTTCATGTTCTCCATGTGATGAGAGATTGCGTCTTCGACATTTTCATACATTGTGAGCGACCCGTTTTCGAGAACGGCGGCCTTGCTGCACATCTGGCGGATGACCCCCATCGAGTGCGACACAACGAGTGCGCCTGATGACCCAATCCGCCGTTGAAAAACGTCGTTGGCCTTTACCTTAAACCGCTCGTCGCCCACGCTTGTGACTTCGTCAACGAGATAGGTATCAAAGCGAATACCCATGGAAACACCGAAGGCGAGCCGTGATCTCATTCCTGAAGAGTATGTGCGAAATGGCATATGATAGTGCTGGCCCAACTCGGCGAAGTCTTCGACAAAGTCACTGAGCATATCGGTATCGACGCCATAGACACGGGAGATAAATCGCACGTTTTGCGCGCCCGTTAATTCGCCATGAAACGACCCCGCGAAGCCGACGGGCCAAGAGATCGTGCCGTCGCTCCAGATACGCCCGCGTGTCGGCTTCTGATTGCCTGCAATGAGGTTCATCAATGTCGACTTCCCTGCGCCATTCCGACCGAGAAGAGCGACAGAAACACCCGTCGGAAAAACGGCATTGATGCCACGTGCTACTGTCTTCTCTTCGCCGCGTGTTCGATAGGTTTTCCAGACGTTTTCACAAACAATCATGGCTCAACGGCGATCCCGAATGCTGTAATATATCAATAGCCCGACCGACCAAAGCAAAGTCACGAACAGCACAACGATGAAGAGCTTTATCGGGCGCTTTGGATATTTGCTTTTCTCGGCAACTGTCGGTTTGACATGGGCAACCAGGTAGCGTGCCTTTCGTTTGGCTTCTGCGAGGGAGGCATTGTAAGCAAGCAGAGCGGAGCGATAGGCCTCTTCGGCAAAGAGCATATCCGACGCCAATCTTTCGTATGTTGCAAAAAGGGTGGCGTAATCGGCGCCACCTGGCCCCTGGCCGCCATAACCAAACTTATTTTTTTCGATGTCGATCTGCGCTTGAAGGGCGTCTATCTTTCGGCTGACTTCGCTCACGCGGGGGTCGTCCAGTCCTGATGTTCGTGTGAGAAGGTCTCTCTGAATGAAGCTCTCGGCCTGCTGCACCTGTAACTGTGTCAATATCCGCATCTGAGCTTCAAGCGTTGCGTTTGGATCAACGATTTGTGCTTCCAAACGGAAGCTTGTCATAGCTTTGCGCGCAGCCGTGAGCCGGTTTTCAGCGGTCTCAAGCTCATCTCTGCTAAAGCGGGTCGCATCCTCGTGTGCTTCATCTGAAAGGCGGTTAATCAACTGCCTGTTCGCTTCATAAATTGCGAGTGTGATCTTGTTTGATGCCACTGGATCATAACTGCGCACCGAAAGTGTGACGATCCCGTTCTCAGACTGGGTGAGCACATGGCTGTTCCAGTAGTCGAGCAAGTCTTCAAACTGCCCCGAGGGATCAAACGCAAAAAGAAGATCATTCGGCCATTCGGCAGAAAAAATTTGCCTTAAGTTGATGTCTGCCTCAATGAGGCGCACCAAATCGCCGCTGGCTATATATTGTGTCAGAATATCGACGTCGCTGGAGCTGCTCCCAGTGATTGACGAGAGACCGCCCAGCAAATCCGTAGCAGACTGAAGGCTCTCAGTGCGGACAGAGAAAGACATACTTGAAATATACTGGTCTTTTGCGAAGCCCCATAGATATATCGCTGAAACAAGCATCGGCGCGATAACGACGAGCACAAAGGAAAGAACGATCCGGTGGTGCCGAGGCTTCATCTGCGCGGGCCCAGCAATCTCCACAGCATCACTCATACCAACAGCCTTACCCAATTCTACTACGTTTCAACGTCCTACCCACGTAACGTTAATTTCTCATTAACCATGAGTCATTCTATTTGAATTGTCTCTGTTTCAGAGCGATTGACGAAACAGAGAAACCTGACTGTTATGGTCGGGCGGTGGCAAACAAAGGCATATAAGCCGCCTCATTTATAGAGCTGCCTACGCCCTACAGCCTCTAGTTCGGCGGTTCTAAACTTGATTTTGAGTTCTCAAACGCCTTTGATTTACGTTTTTATTATGTCGCCTATGAAAGTGAATGGCCTGAAGGCGCAGATGAGACCAATGCAGCTGGCGGGTATGTGATACAGGATTTTCGAGAGCTTGCGTCGCAGGGTTTTTCCTTGAAGGGTTGACCAAGAGTCTGAGGGCCGTCACAGGTTTGGATTTTGCATCTGCGCGCTGAGAATAAAGACTGCTGCTTTTTGCCCAAGCTCAATTGCACACGCGCAAGCGCCCGAAGAGCTAGAGGTTTATTCAAGCATCAAATTAAGGATGTAATGGCGGACCGAGGATCCCCCGTACCAATATCTGCAGAACTCCAGTAAAATCCCTCTTTTATATTTAAATACTCACATTTTGTGCATCTCGGCTCCAACTAACTCTATTAAGATCCCCTACAATCTGCTAATTTGTTGTGGGTAGAGATAGCTCCTATGGCGTTTTTAAAAACAGCACGCAGCGTAGAAACGGTCACTGATGTTGGCTACCACCGCTGTGATCGAGGATTGTACCTGCAGGTAGCCAGCGGCGGCACGAAGTCTTGGCTCTTTCGGTATAAGTCACCGACGACTGCAAAACAGCGTGAGATGGGCCTCGGCCCGCTAAGCTTGGTTTCTTTGGCTGCAGCGCGAGAGCTTTCAGTTGAATGCCGTAGGAAAGTGCTTAACGGGCTTGATCCTCTGGAAGAGCGCAAACGCGCAAAGCGAGCGCGACAACTAGAGCAAGCTAGGTCGATCACATTTCGTGAGGCAGCCGAGCAATGCATAGCCAGCAAAAAGCCAGAATGGAAAAACGCAAAGCATGCTCAGCAATGGTCAAACTCTCTCAATGCTTATGCTTACACGGCCTTTGGAGAAATATCCATTTCCGATTTAGATACTGATCTAGTCTTAAAAGCTATTGAACCGATATGGATTTCCAAAGCTGAGACAGCTAACAGAGTGAGACAACGCATCGAAACGGTTTGGGATTGGGCGCGGGCACGTGGCTATGTCGAAGGAGAGAACCCTGCCCGTCTACGTGGTCATCTCGACAATATCTTGGCCAAGACGGCCAAAGTAAAACGGGTCAAACATCGCCCTGCTGTCCCCTACAAACAAATATCAGAGTTTATAGTACAGCTTCGTAACCGCACAGGAAGCTCAGCACTGGCTTTGGAATTCATGATACTTACGGCAGCCCGCACAGGCGAAATACGGGGCGCAACATGGCACGAGATCGACCTTACAGCCAATGTTGGACAGTTCCTGCGGAGCGTATGAAAGCTGGGCGAGAACACCGCATACCACTCTCCACCCGTGCCGTAGCAATCTTGAAGAGCATTCAGTCGAACCGTAACCCGCAGGAGTTTGTATTCCCGGGCTGGAAGGCTGGCACCGGACTAAGCGATGGCGCATTGCTCGCACTGATGAAGAAGATAGCGTTTGGCCCCTACACTCCCCACGGCTTTCGAACCACGTTTAGGGACTGGGCCGCAGAGGAGGCTTACGAGTTCTCAAACGAGACGGTTGAACTGGCTCTCGCTCATACGATTAAGAACAAAGCTGAAGCCGCCTACAGGCGCGGGGATCAGCTCGAAAGAAGGAGGAAACTCATGAATAAGTGGGGTGACTATGTCGGATAAGACAAAGGAGATAAATACTCAGCATTGGGTACTTGTGAGTCAAAAAACAGGCAAAGTGGCATCTGGAAACAATTGGTTGTTAGCACTTACAGCGCGGGCTCAGGTCCAAGGTCACACAACCGGAATTGTAAGTCTTTTACCTCATAATAAAGCCAAAAAAGCCCTTTTATACAACAAGCTAACCTTAAAAACAGAACGAAAGGCCAAGCTCGGTCGAACGAGCGAAATCATTTCCAAAGAAGCGATCAGATTTTTACCAGAACTTGCTGCTATGTTTGTAGATGAAGCTCCAAAACACAAACCCATCTTTCGAAAAAATTTCTGTAAATGGATCGCCAGAGAGCTCGCAGATGAAACATCAGAGGCTTACCAGACAGCCATCATTAGAGGTTTCGAATATCTAGTCGCAGCGACTTCTCCGAGCAACACGATGGATCCTAATAACCGCTATAAGCCCCGTTCTGAACGATGGTGGCTAGATCAGATAAAAAAAATGCAGAGTTAAACACCTAAGTTTCGATACTCTGTACGACCATTCTGAACAAACATGAAAGGATCTGTTCAGCTATGGAAAGTAAAGTGAATCGTCGAATACTGCGGATGAAAGATCTGCCGCCTAAAGTCGGGCTACAGCCCTCAACTCTCTACGGACTAATTGCTGTCGGAAAATTCCCCAAGCCCCACAAGCTTGTCCCAGGTGGTCGTGCTGCGGGCTGGGAAGAGGCTGATGTCTGTCCGTCGTCATATAAAATGGGACATTATAGCGGTTTGAGCATTGGAGGCTCTGGTTCGTTTGTGTGATTGATTATGCGGCTTGTTTTTGATGTTG
>P_2C_Liq_3_UnCtyDRAFT_100549_pt1 | contig 10931 bp, 13 predicted proteins | sample Pon2CUnioCityCA_3_FD_9720 | JGI IMG/M metagenome (IMG submission 9720)
CGGACAGGTGGCCGAGTGGTCGAAGGCGCGCGCCTGGAAAGTGCGTAGGCGGGTGACCGTCTCGAGGGTTCGAATCCCTTCCTGTCCGCCACTTACACTTGCCAAAACAGATGATGGGCCCTTATGGGGCCCTTTTTTCTTTTGGTTTCAAAGGGGTTTAGCCGTTGCGACCGCCCTTCGGAGACTGGCTAAATACCCAAAATCGGTCTCTGAACCCGCTTTGTCTCTAACCGACCGCCCTCGGCCTTCAGAAGGGCGCATTCAAAAAGTATAGTATTTTCAATGTGTTGGTGTTTTTGAGGGAGCGCCCTTTTCGAAGTCTCAAGCGGTATCGAAATACGATGCAAACCGCGGGACGGGTCTTAGGGCGGTCGTTTTGGGCGGAAAGGAGCCGTTCGCTGCGCGTTGCACCGATGGCTGCTAAGCGGACGAAGCCGACCTTGGATTTCCCAATTTCGCTGACGCAGCATTTCCTCGCACCTGCATTAGGGTTTTTACCGCAATGCAGCGTACGTTACTGAAGCAGCCATTAAAATCAGAGATCAGGTGCCAAATGTAAACCACCCATTCGTTGAGCACTGCTCCAGCATTCGGGTCGCGGACAAACCCGTCTTTTGCTGATGCACCGAGTGCTGTCGCAGCATTTCCTCACATGTGCAGCGGCACGTATCTTGCAGCGCAGCGGATTTCACCAGCGCGGCCACAGGCGCGTGGATCATTCTGCCATCTGACGATCAACTTTCTGTTCTTCATTGATCATCGCCTGCAACTGTCGCCGAAAGCGGAGTTGGCCGCCGTCTATCGGCAAGTCTATATGCTGCGATGTCTTGTTCGTCATTCCCTTTTGAACCTCGTTCAGAACATCGCGATCCTCCTCAAAGGCGTGTTGCACATCCTCGCTCATCATCTGCGAGAGTGCTTCGTCGTCCGGGCGGATATTACGCAACTGGAACCAGTAATATCGCGTTTTCCCCTCGTTTGTAGGCGTCATGAAATTGTAGCTGTCCATGATAAATGTGTTCTCATGCAGGGGGCCATCGGGGCCGCCGGTGCCGGCAGGCGTAAACACGGCCTTGATCAGCGCATGTGACGGAAACCGAACTTCATAGTGTTGCAGTCGGTCGCAATTACCTTCAAATTCGACAACTTTCTTATAAAATGGCGCTGGTTCGTGATCCATCATCCAGCGATGGACAATCACACCATCGTCGGTCCTTTTGATCCGCAGCGGGGTGTCTTTGGTAGCAGGTGTTGCAAAGCTGCTTTGATGAACCCAAGCCACATGGGTCGGGTCAAGCAAATTGTCACACATCAATAGATAGTTGCAATCCAGCTCCATCGCAGCGCCACGGTTGATGCCCCATTCCGGGTTGTCGTAATTTTCGATCTCGAAAATGTCTGCAACATCGGCCAGCGCAGGGTTACCCATCCAGATCCAGACCAAGCCGTATTTTTCATGCAAAGGATAGGCGCGAACTTTCGCGTTGGAGGGAATGCCGCTTGATCCCGGTGCCCAGACGCATTGCCCTGCGCAGTTGAACGTAAGACCGTGATAGCCACACTCTACGGTGTCCCCTTTGATGCGGCCCTTGCTCAAGGGGAGCTTTCGGTGTGGGCACGCATCTTCCAACCCGACAAGCTGGCCTGCTTCAGTCCGGTAGGCGCAGATATTTTCGCCCAATACCGTGATTTGTTGCAGGTCGCGGGTGATCTCGTGATCCCACGCGGCGACGTACCAAGCATTCTTCAAAAACAATATTAAATCCTCTCGATCTCAATAGCGGGGGAAACAGACGGGTGCGGGTCACTCGACCGGCGAACGTCATGATCTCTATGGCGTGTATAGTGTTCGGCACCCCAAACGATATCGCGCAGCATTTCACGGCGTAGTGTCGCAACATCCCGTGCCTCAAGCGCTGCGATAATATCAAGGTGATGTTGATTCCAGCTGTGGTCAAATTCCGCAGCGCCAATACCGCGGCGCAAGGAAGGGCCGGTCTGCATCCAGAGCTGTTCGATCATCGCAATCATATCGGTGTTTTCGCAATGATCATAAATTAGAAAATGAAACTTGCGGTTCTGCTGCATGTAACCTTCAAGCTGTCCTGACGACAGCGCGTGACCCATGTTTTGCGCAACCGAACGCAGTTCAGGCAGCAGCGTGGGGCCAAAGCGGGGCAATGCCAATGCAGCAGCCTCACACTCAAGCAGCGCGCGCAAATTGAACAAATTGACAGCGCGGGCATCGTCCAGATCGGGGACGCGGTAAGAGCGTTTGGCACCACCTTCCAGAACGCGCTCGGACGCCAGACGTTTCAATGCTTCGCGCACCGGCGATTCACCGGTCCCCATGTCATCCGCAACGGACCGGATCGATAGCTTGAGAGAAGGCAATAGCGCACCTGTCATGAGATCGGTCTTCAGCTTGCTGTAGACCACTTCGGCCTGCGTCGGGTCATCGGCTATTTTAAGTAGCGACATCGGATCACTCTACTTTCCAATGAGACGTGCCATATACTGCGTGAAGTCCCAGATCGTCCCCTCAAAATCGTCGGGGGCCAGCGGGCCGGGTTTGTAGTGTCGTGTTTTCAGCGCCTTTTGCAGCGCTTCCAGTTTCTCTTTGTCTTCGATGTTAAAATCATGGCAAAGCTGAACGTAATCTTTGACTTTTTGACTGTCTGGCGTGTCTTCTAGACCTGTGACCCCCCAGCGGATTTTGACCCGCCCTGCGCCAAGCGGCTGGAGACACATGAAAAGCGTGAAGTTGGTCGCCATCCCGACAACAAGGTTTGGATAAATCCCGTACATCGGGGAGTTGTTGCACTCATCCTCAGTCAAATCCTGATGAAACGGACCACGCGGCGGATAGGATGGATCGTAATAGGCGTGATAGCCCGTCCATCCCTCGCCTGATTTCATCTTTTTACAAAGTTTAGTCGGCGTCATCGGATGCAGCGTGTCGAAATGGGTGGCGGAAAGGTGATACCCCTCCATGAAGTTTTCGAACAAGCACTTCCAGTTACAGTCCCAAACGTCCTCTTCCATGAAAACAAGGAAGCGATCATCAGGATGATAATTCTTGACGATATCGTCCAGCCCCCCCAGACGGTCAGCAAGCGGGCTCGCATTTCCGTCAAGATTGGCAAAGATCCAGCCGTTCCAGATTTCGCTGGCAAATTCAGGAAGCCCACAGTTTTCTTTGACAAAACCGGTTTGCCCTTTCATCAGCGGCGCGGACAACAGCGCGCCCTTCGTGTCATAGCTCCACGTGTGGTACCGGCAGACAAACTTGCGCGTGTTGCCGGAGCCTTCGGCGACCTGGTTTCCACGGTGACGGCACACGTTAGACAGCACTCTGACGTAACCTTCCATGTCACGCGTCACGATCAGTTGTTCGTTGACCAGTTCGGTGGTGTAAAAATCACCCGGCGCGCGCACTTCACCGACGTGGCCGACACACATCCATTCGCGTCGCAAAACCTCGTCAATCTCTACCTCTAGTAGATCCGTTGAGGTGTAATACTCGGCCGGCATGGCATGCGCCGCCTCTTTGGGCAGGGTCAATGTATGTGCAAGGGTTTCACGGATGTGGCCGGTGGGCGTGTTGTCTGTATCAAGCATCTTCGTGATCCTTTTATAGGCAGTTAATCTGTGATCATAGTAATATGTCCAGAACTGAAACGTCTAGGGTTTAAAAATGAGAAAATTGGTTGACGAGTCGTTCTTGCTAAGTAATACTTTAACGATCTGTGATCACAGGATGGTAGAGTGTGAATACGACCGTTGAGGCCAAAAAGAACGCGGGCGCGCAGAGTGCCGCAAAAGATACCTCTGCGGTTTACGTGAAAGACTTGCATAAAAGTTACGGCAACCTCGAAGTCCTCAAGGGTGTCTCATTAGATGCTCATGATGGAGACGTCATTTCGATCATCGGCGCTTCTGGTTCTGGTAAATCTACGTTTCTGCGCTGCATCAACCTTTTGGAGCTTCCCTCTGCTGGTATGATATCTATCGCCGGCGAACAGGTAAAATTCGGCAAGGCGCGCGATAACGAACTTCAGATCGCGGACAGCAAACAGATTGAACGGTTGCGCACCAACCTCGGGATGGTGTTCCAGAACTTCGCGCTTTGGCGACACATGACTGTGCTGCAAAACGTCATAGAAGCCCCCATTCATGTCTTGGGAATGAGCAAAGCCGAAGCGATCGAAAAAGGCGAAGCGATGCTGCACCGTGTCGGGCTTTTTGACAAACGCGATCAATTTCCTGCCTATCTGTCAGGTGGCCAGCAACAACGTGCCGCCATCGCGCGCGGCCTTGCGATTGAGCCACAAGCGATGCTGTTTGACGAGCCAACCTCTGCCCTGGACCCCGAGTTGGTGGCTGAGGTCCTGAAGGTCATTCGGTCCATCGCCGAAGAGGGCCGCACGATGATCCTTGTGACGCATGAAATGGCCTTTGCGCGGGATGTATCGAGCAAGGTCATGTTCCTGCATCAAGGGGAAGTCGAAGAAGAAGGGACACCGGATCAAGTGTTCAACAACCCAACCAGCGAGCGCTGCAAAGCGTTTGTCAAATCTGTTCACTAAAAACACCAACGGGAGAAAACAAAATGAACCTACTGAAATCACTGATCGCATCGGCTGTTGTCGCTGCCGGTCTCGGCACCAGTGCTAGCGCCGAAATCAAACTTGGTCTGGATTCGTCCAACTACGAGCCGTTCTACTCACGCAGCGCGAGTGGTGAATGGACTGGTTGGGAAATCGAGATCGGCGAAGCAATTTGCGCGGCTATGAACGAGGAATGCGAGTGGACTGCTATCGCGTGGGACGGGATCATCCCTGCACTCACAGCCAAGAAAATAGATGCCATCTTTGGTTCGATGTCCATTACAGAAGAACGCAAAAAGACGATCAATTTCTCTGAGAAATACTACAACACACCGGCGGCTCTGATTGGGCCAAAGAACATGGAGATTACGTCTGCGGCCGATTTGGTGGGAAAAAACATCGGCGTTCAGGTGTCTTCAACACATGAAAACTATGTGAACGCTAACTTTGCGGACGGCGCGACGGTGAAGATTTATCAAGATTTCAACGAGCATAATTTCGATCTGGTTGCGGGTCGAGTCGATGTGGTTGTCGCAGATAGTCTTGCGCTTGCGCCCTTCCTTGAGTCAGCGGATGGTGCGGGGTTCGAAGTGAAAATGATCCTTAATGACGATGTAATTTTCGGCATTGGTGTCGGTGCTGGCATCCGTAAAGAGGACACCGAATTGCTAGCTAAGGTAAACGCCGCCATCGCGCAAATTCGCGCAGATGGCACTTACGATGAAATCTCGGCGAAGTACTTCGACTTTGACATTTACGGCGGCGAGTAAACGTCTTGGAGGGCCCTCGCGATTGCAGCGGGGGCCCTATCTCTGTGCGAGGTAGGAAGCACTAGTGGAATTCATCTCCAACACAATCCAGCTGCTTTACGAGTGGGGTCCCAACTTTTGGCGTGGCACCATGGCCACGTTGCAGATTGCCATTGGCAGTTATCTTCTGGGGATTTTCATCGGTACCTGCGCGGCCACAGGTAAGATTTACGGCGGGCGAAGTCTGCGATTTTCGCTTGGTATCTATACAACGCTCATTCGTGCAGTGCCTGAATTAGTGTTGATCCTGTTGATCTATTACGCAGGCTCAACCTTGGTTAACATTGTGCTTGAGGGATTGGGATTTAGTCCGATCGACATTAGCGGCGTCGCGGCGGGCATAATTGTCATCGGTATCGTACAAGGGGCCTATCAAACCGAGGTTATTCGCGGTGCCCTTATCGCAATTCCCAAACACGAAACTGACGCGGGCATCGCCTTTGGCATGTCACGCTTCAAAGTATTCCGCCGGATATCATTCCCTGCAATGCTTCCACTTGCGCTGCCCGGCATGGCGAACTTGTGGATGATTTGCACCAAAGAAACGGCGCTGCTGGCAGTTGTCGGTTTCGAAGAGCTTGCGCTTGTGACCAAGCAAGCAGCAGGCAAGACGCGTATGTTCCTCGAAGCCTTCACGGTCGCGATGATCATTTACCTGTGTATCACACTCGCGTCGAATGTGGTTTTCAAACTGGTTGAAAAGCGCACCACGCGCGGCCATCCAAAACTAGACCGGTAATAGGAGAGCGATATGGTATGGGATTGGCTACCGACGTATGCGTTCCGGTTTGTTGAGGGCTTCTGGATCACGATCCAGCTTTTCAGCATGTCGCTGTTTTTCGGCTTTATGCTCGCGATTCCGATTGGTTTGGCGCAGGTGACCGGCCCGAAATGGCTTGGTCTGATTGCGCGGGGATATTGCACACTGTTTCGTGGCACCCCGCTTTTGATCCAGCTTTGGCTTTTGTATTACGGCTTGGGATCAATCTTCCCGCATTTTCCAGCACTGCGAGAGTCGATGTTCTGGCCGATCCTGATCGCGGCTTTCCCCTACGCTGTAGTCGCTTTCTCGTTGTCTGTCGCAGCCTATGAAGGCCACGTGATGGCTGGTGCCTTCCGCTCTGTTCCCAAAAACGAGCTGGAAGCAGGCCGCGCCTTCGGTATGAGCCGCTTTACGCTATTGTGGCGGATTTGGCTGCCCCGCGCGCTGCAAAACGTGCTGCCAACACTGGCAGGCGAAGCTGTGCTGACATTAAAGTCAGTGCCGCTTGCGTCCACCATCACTGTATTTGGCGTTTATGGCGTTGGATCAATTGTACGTCAGGACACATATCTGGTTTACGAGCCGCTCTTGTTCGTGGCGTTCATATATCTCTGCCTCACGGGAATTTTGGTCTATTTGTTTGGATGGCTCGAGCGTCGGGTTCCATCTGAAAGTATGAAGTAGGAACAAACGCGAATGATGCTTAATCATGGCCCCGTCTACACCGATTTTGATTTTGACAGTCCCGGCAAGCGTAGTGGGTTCATTGATCTCACCTGCTCTGACAATGCCCATGCTTTCAGCGCAATCAGAACACCAATTGGTGTCATCTGTGGTGGTACAGGGCCGACAATGCTGATGACTGCTGGCAGTCACGGCGATGAATACGAAGGGCAGGTTATCCTTCACCGTTTGATGCAGGAGCTGAGTGAGGACAATATACAAGGCAGGATAATCTTGCTACCCGCTTTGAACCTTCCTGCTGTACTCGCGCGCGCACGCGTCTCGCCACTGGATCAGGGGAACATGAATCGCAGCTTTCATGGCGATGCCAAAGACGGCCCGACCGCCTCGATCGCTGCATTCGTCAAGGCGCATCTGCTGCCCATGGCAGACGTTGTGTTGGACTTCCATTCTGGCGGCACTGCAACCGAATATGTCGACTGCGGGTTTCTGTGCATCGGACCGAATGCCGCGCTCAATGGCGAGAACCTTGCTCTGGCAAAGGTCTTCGGCGCGCCCTTTACCATGGTGTGCCGGATCGACGGTACAGGCGGCGATTTCGATACCGCTGCGCATTTGCGAGGCACGGGCTTTCTGGCCTGCGAGTTGGGCGGCATGGGGCGGTTTTCGAAGGGCTCTTTTGATGTTGGCTGGCAGGCAACTTTGCGGGTCTTGGCGCATTTGGACCTTATCGAAGCTTCCTCAAAGGCGCCGATAACCCGAATGATCGACTTCGACGCCCACAGCCAGTTTTCCACGGCCGCGCATCACGGGTTGGTGCAAATGCATGTGGGTGTTGGTCAAGCTGTTGAAGCCGGAACCCACCTGGCCACGCTCTTTGATCTGCACAACTTTGGCGAAGTGTTTGCCGAATTTTATGGGGACCGCTCTGGCGTCATCTCAGTTGTCCGTCGCAATCCGGTTGTTAGCCCGGGCGATCACTTGTGTTTGCTATCTGAAGAACTCACTGCGGACGCCTTGGTGCTTGAATAACCGTCAGTCGTGGCTGGTAGGTTGTTCATTCGTTTCTCACCTTCGACTTGCTTTTTTGATGAAATTGGGTCTCGTCGATCCACAAACGATCAAGAAAAACCAAGTTTAAGGACAGTATCTACAACAGTACGTGAGCGACTTTTAGTTCGCATCATTTTCAAAAGCTAAGTCGCGCACTGCGCGGCAGGTTCGAATGGCCGGTTTTCTGAGTGAGACAACACTTGCAAGACTACGCAACTGCGGCAATCTGTGTGCTGGGAGCGGACGTAAAGAGAAAACTCAATTCACAGATCGGGCTCACTGCCGACTTTCGCTGCGGGCCGGTCGAAGGTCAGCTATGGGCCGTTCGTGTTATTCAGGCGTCACCCTGTTCTGCATCATCAAAGGCGACCTTCGCCTGCTCTGCCCACGGCAGTGCTGCACAATTACTGAGGTTGATTTCGGTTACGGCGACGGCGTCACGCTTGTAGATCAGCCGTTTTAGCACCTCCGGTGCCAGATAGGCCAACCGCAGCTGCCTGCTGACATGGCGTTCGGCGAGGTTCACAGAGATTGCCAAGTCACGCACTGTCCCGAACTCGCCGGCCTCCATGCGCCGCCGCCAGCTCCAGGCGCGACCGATGGCGCGTAGGATATGCGGGTCTTGGGTCTGGTCCTCACTGGGCAGGTAATCTGCGGGCGGCAGGATCTTTGGCCGCCCGTTCTTTCTCCTCACCTTGAGCGGCACGAAGACCTGAATGGTGTCGGGTTCGCTCATCACTCTGCCGCCACCAGCGGACGCGGTGTCATCAGATCTCGCATGACACCGGCGATGCCATCGGTACGCAGGTCGATAACGAGCCCTTCAGCGGTCACCGTGACGCGGCGCACAAGCAGCTGGATGATGCGCGCCTGTTCGCCGGGAAATAGTTGCGCCCATAGTTCTGGAAACTGCTGCAAGGCAGCAATGGCGTCAGCCTCTAAAATGTCATCCCTGTCCAACTTCGCGATAACCTGCGCTGTGGTTTCAGGGGTGCGCAGAACGCGGCAGATCTCGGTAATGACGGCACCCTCGACTGTGTCGGCTGGCAGGCGCCGCGGGATGCCGTCGTCGGGCGTCTCACGGTTCTTTAGAAGGTCCATCGACACGTAGTATCTATACCGGCGCGTGCCTTTCTTCGTGCTGGAAGGCGTCATCGCAGCGCCGGTGGCCGTAAATAGAAGCCCCTTCAGCAGCGCCGGCGTCTGCGTGCGGCTGTTGTTCGCACGCTTGCGAGGGCTTTCACCCAGTATGTCGTGGACTTGATCCCAAAGCCGCGCGTCGATGATGGCGTCATGCTCGCCTGGGTATGCTGTGCCTTTGTGCACGGCCTCGCCGCGGTACACGCGGTTGTTGAGCAGGCGGTAGAGGTAACCTTTGTCAATCAAGGTGCCCTTTTTGCTGCGCAACCTTTCGGATCGTAGTTCGCGCGCCAGAACGGTGGCCGAACCGACCTCTACAAAGCGGGTAAAGATGTCCACGACGGTGTTGGCTTCCTCGGCATTCACCACCAGCTTACGGTCGCGCACGTCATACCCGAGGGGTATGTTGCCGCCCATCCACATCCCCTTCATACGCGAGGCTTTCACCTTGTCGCGGATACGCTCGGCGGTGACCTCACGCTCGAATTGAGCAAAGGACAGCAGGATGTTCAGCGTCAGCCGTCCCATTGATGTGGTCGTGTTGAACGACTGGGTGACCGACACGAAGGTCACGCCGTTCCGATCGAACACCTCGACCAGCTTGGAAAAGTCCATCAGCGAGCGCGACAGGCGGTCGATCTTGTAAACGACAACCACGTCGACCAAGCCGTCCTCGATATCGGCAAGCAGTTGTTGCAGGGCAGGGCGTTCCAGCGTGCCGCCAGAGATGCCACCGTCGTCATACTGATCGCGCACCAGCGCCCAGCCTTCTGACTTCTGGCTGGCGATAAAGGCCTCGCAGGCCTCGCGCTGCGCATGAAGGCTGTTGAACTCCTGCTCGAGGCCTTCCTCGCTCGATTTGCGCGTATAGATGGCGCAGCGCAGGCGGCGGGCGGGTTTTGTGGACACGTCCTTCATGCCTCGCCCCGCTTCCGCTCACGAAGTCCGAAGAAGCGATATCCATTCCACCGCGTTCCAGTGATGGCGCGCGCTACGGCCGACAGCGACTTGTAGCGCTGGCCGCCCCATTCAAAGCCGTCTTTCAGGACGGTCACAGTATGCGCGACGCCATCCCATTCGCGGATGAGCTTGGTCCCGACCACCGGGTTACGCGGATCTGCAATCTGGGCCTTGCGCGTCAGCGTGCCTTCGACTTCGTCGGCCAGCAGGTCCAGCATGCGGCGTGTCTGCTTGTCCGGGCCACCATAGGTCAGCTCTTGGATCCGGTAAGCCAAACGGCTTTCTAAAAACCTGTGGCTATTGTTTGGGGCAGGGGCGTTAAACAGCGCCTGCCATTCAGCCTTTAGCTCATTGACAGACATGGCTTTCAGGGCGGCCAAGCGCGTCAGGATGGGTTCGTGTGTGGTCATGCAAATCTCCTCTGAGTTGGAGTCGCAGTACCGCTCTGTTTGCGAGGGAAGTGTAGCGAACAGTCTCCAGTATTCTGGGATAGATGGTCGCGATCGCGCTCTTTAAGGCGCACAACGGCCTTGGCCAGCAGGCCATATAGCTCGGTCCGGCGTTCATGCGCCGTCATGCGGTCAGGGTGCAGGGGGTTGGGACCCGCGCCGCAGTTTTTGGATGAATTGTTCATAATTGACCTCTTTGACTTGGGCCAAAAAGGATACGTTCAGTGCGTATTGACAAGTAAAAACAGTATGTTGTCGGTTAATGTCGGTTTGTGTCGCCCTCTGACGTGAACGTGTATTAAACCACTCTGCCGTACCACCTAATCCGGCCAACGATATTGACCTCGTCAAGAAGACATTCATAGGGTGAATAGTTCGGGTTGTCTGAGGTAACACGGATACGGGGTGGTTCACTGGAAGGTATATGCTCGATCCGTTTGGCCATCAGTCCCATGCCGTCGTG
>P_2C_Liq_3_UnCtyDRAFT_100552_pt1 | contig 10875 bp, 9 predicted proteins | sample Pon2CUnioCityCA_3_FD_9720 | JGI IMG/M metagenome (IMG submission 9720)
CAAAATCAATCGGCGTTGGTCAATATCAACACGATGTTGATCAAACAAAATTACAAAAATCTTTGGATACTACTGTAGAAAGTTGTGTAAATACAGTGGGTGTGAACATCAATACAGCAAGTGAATCTTTATTGAGTTATGTATCTGGAATTGGTCCAAAATTGGCTGAAAACATCGTAAATTTCAGAAATGAAAATGGTTCTTTCAACTCAAGAAACGACATCAAAAAAGTGCCGCGTTTAGGGGGAAAAGCCTATGAACAAGCTGCTGGCTTTTTAAGAATTAAGCATGCCAAAAATCCTTTAGATGACTCTGGAGTGCATCCGGAAAGTTATGCTTTGGTTGATAAAATGGCAAAAGAGGTAAACACCAAAGTTGCTAATATCATTGGAAATAAGGAAATTCTTCAAAAAATAAATTTACAACAATATTGCACTGAAACTGTTGGTTTACCTACTTTAAAAGACATTATTAAAGAATTAGAAAAACCAGGAATTGACCCGAGAGCAAAGGCAAAAGTATTTTCTTTTGACCAAAATATTAAAACAATTGCCGATTTAAGAATTGGACAACTCTTACCAGGAATTGTAAATAACATTACCAATTTTGGTTGTTTTGTTGATATCGGCATCAAAGAAAGTGGCTTAATTCACGTTTCTAATTTATCAGATACTTTTGTAAAAGATGTTAATGCAATTGTGTCTTTACAGCAGCAAATTATCGTAAAAGTTTTAGAGGTTGATTTGGTTCGCAAACGAATTCAACTGGCTTTGGTGAAATAGTTTTTTTTACTGAAAACAGATACTGTCAACTGAAGACTGTAAACTAAAAACTAAACCCTACCAATCAATAGGAAAATAGTCTTTCAAAAACTTGCCAGACCAATGTTTACCAGTGTTTATACCATCAATTAAAGGATCCATAACTCTTGCAGCCCCGTCAACAATATCTAAAGGTGGCTGAAAATCGTGCACTTCTGCTTTCTTTTTTGATAATTCTGCAGGATCTTCATCTGTAACCCAACCTGTATCAACAGCATTCATAAAAATACCTTTTTTGGCAAAAGTTGCAGAAGAGGTATGCGTTAACATATTTAAAGCTGCTTTTGCCATATTTGTATGCGGATGTCTGTCTACTTTTTTAAATCTGTGAAACTTCCCTTCCATTGCAGAAACATTGATAATGTGCTTTTTACCTGTGTTTTCTTTCATCATTAAATTCGATAAACGATTGCACAAAACAAAAGGCGCAACCGCATTTACCAATTGTACTTCGACCATTTCAGTGGTTTCAATTTCACCTAAACGCAAACGCCAACTGTTTGTTTTTCTTAAATCTACTTGTTGTAAATCGGCATCTAATTTTCCTTCGGGAAAAACTTCTGAGGTTTGCAGAGAATTGTCAAAACTATACGGAATTTGAGATAACTCTGCCGAATTTCGCAATCCAATTCCGGGTTCTGGTCCGTGCCAAGTTACAGGCAGCACATTGTTTTTAGCCGTTTTTGATGATGATACACTTAAATCAGCTATTTCCTGCAGACATTCTGCGTGATTTTCTAATAACTTTTGCGCCAATTTTGGCAATTGATCCATTGGTTTTTTCTCATTTTCCATCATATGTGCATAAAATCCTGATGGTCTTCTTACAGTTTGTGCTGCATTATTAATAAGAACATCTAACCGATCGTATTTCTGTTCTATATAATTGCAAAAAATTTCTACACTGGGAATGTGTCTTAAATCCAAACCGTGAATATGTAAACGATCGCTCCAATCTTTGTAATCTTCTTCTTTTGCAAAACGAATGGCAGAATCTGCAGGAAAACGCGTTGTTGCAATAACAGTGGCTCCAGCACGCAAACACATTAAAGTAATATGATAGCCAATTTTTAAACGCGAACCTGTAATAACGGCAACTTGACCATTTAAATCAGTGGTCTGAAAACGTTTGGCATAATTTAAATCTCCACATTCTGTGCACATTGTATCGTAAAAATGATGCAATTTTGTGTACACTGTTTTACAAACGTAACAGTTTCTTGGCGATTCTAATTCTGGAGTATCTTCTGGAATTGCAGCTGCGCCTAATAATTTAGGAGCAACAAATAAAGCCGCTTCTCTTGCAGAACGTATTCCGGTCGATTTTCTAGCATGTTTGTCGCTCTCTTGTTGCTTGCGTTTTGCTGCTTTTTTAGCATCTTTTCTGCGTCGTTGAAATTCATCACGATTTGGTCTAGACAATTCTCCTGCAACTTTAAAAAGTGCTATTCTTTGTGCTTCCGGAATTTCAAACAACTGATTTGTATCGTCCAACAAACGCTGTATTGTTTTAATACAAGATGTAATTTCAGGATTTTCTTTATGCTCACTCATTTTAAAATCAAAAATATTATTTTCTCTTTATCTTTTTTNAATCTTCCTCTTTAGAAACTTTAGTTGTTGTTCTAGCTATATAATCTGCCAAAATTTTATCAACCAATTCTTCTTTTGTCAGGTGATGAAAAATAGTTTTTATCTGTGCTTTAAAATCTTCAGAAACGGTTTTATTAGGTTTGGTTTTAAATATTTTCTTTGCCCAAAGTAAACCATTGTTTTCTTCTATGCTTTGTGCGTCTGCTTTTTCATATCTCGAAAATGAAATTCCCAATTCTTTTTCAAAATCGGCAATATCAACCACTTCTTCTTGTTGTAAAACCGTTAAAGAAAGTCCCTTTGCTCCTGCTCTTGCTGTTCTTCCACTTCTGTGCACATAGGCATCATACGTATCTGGTAAATGATAATTCACTACGTACTCAATTTCTTTTACGTCAATACCTCTTGCTGCTAAATCTGTTGCAACCAAAATATCAATATGTCCTTCTCTAAATTGCCCCATAATTCGATCACGAATTCCTTGGGTTAAACTTCCGTGAATTGCTCCAGAAGAAAATTTATTAATCGCTAAATTCTTTGCTAACTTATTAACCGCAGCTTTCGTTTTACAAAAAATAATACCTCTTTGTCCATCTTTAGCATTTAAAAAATGCAATAAAACTTCTAATTTTTCAATGGGCGCTACAACCACATATTGATGATCAATTCCTTGATGACCAACAGTTTTCATATCGGCTTCAATCGCAACCACTTCTTTAGCCATATAATTATTTACCATTTGTCTGATAGCACCTGGCATTGTGGCCGTAAATAGAAAAGTTCTTCTTTTCTTCGGAATTTCTGCAATAATTGCATCTAAGCCATCTTTTAAAGCACTGACCATTTCATCTGCTTCATCTAAAATAAAATACGAAATATTCTTAAGGTTGATGGCCTCACGTTTTACCAAATCTGCCAAACGACCAGGAGTTGCAACCACAATATGTGTTGGATTTTGTAAACGTTCAATTTGAGGTTTAATCGGTATTCCACCACAAACAACAGCGATAGAAATTTCTGGATTGTATGTAGCAAACGATACTAAATTTTGATGAATCTGCTGCCCTAACTCTCTAGTTGGCGCAAATATAACAGCCTGTATATCCTTATTTGTTACGTCAATTAATTGAACTAAAGGCAAACCAAAAGCAGCCGTTTTTCCTGTTCCTGTTTTGGCTAAAGCAACAATATCTGTTTGTTGATTTAAAATTACAGGAATTACTTTTTGTTGAATATCTGTAGGTACAGCAATTTTTAAATTTGCTAAACTTTTTACTATTTCTGGTTGAATTCCTAAACTCGAAAAATTTCTTGACATAAAAATAATTTGTGCAAAGATAATCACACTTTTTGTTGATGCGATTATTTTATAGAGTTCATTTAAGTCTTAATGTCAATAAATAAATTTCTTATCTTTATCAAAAAAAATATGAAAATTCAAACATCAAAAAAGAGAATTGGTAAAAGAGATTTTAGATATTGATACTCCTGAACTAATAGAAAAAGTTTTGATTTTTTTAAGAAAGGAAAAAAAGTTTTTTGGGATAACTTAACGCCTTCTCAAAAAGAAGAAATTCGTAAAGCTGATTTAGAAATCTTGAATGAAGAAACTACAGATTACTAAACTTTTATGGCTTCACTTAGAAATACAAAAATAGACTTTATGAAAGATTTTGTCAATCTTGAAAACAAAGAAACTATCAATAAACTTAAAAATATTCTTCGGCAAAAGAATGATTTTTGGAACGAATTAAGTAAATCTCAAAAAGAAGAAATCAATCTTGGAATTAAACAATTAGATGAAGGGAAGAAAATTTCTTTCGAATCTTTTCTAAACAAGATATCTTAATGAAAGCTGTTCTTTCTAAACTTGCTGAATCTAAGTTATTAGTACTATCTACTTATCTTACAGAAAATTGGAGGCTACAAGTTAAAGACGATTTCTTTAAGAAATTAGCAATTAAAGTTCATCAAATAGAATCTCAACCATATAGTTGCATAAAATCTAAAGAATTTAAAGGGCTTTATAAATATGTTGTTACAAAACAAACTACTTTTTATTATCGAGTTTTTGAAAAACAACAAGAAATAGAAATCATTACAATTTTTGATACTAGACAAAATCCTGATAAGTTATATAAGGATTTATAAAACATATTATATATTTTCTTACTTTCGATATCCCAAATAATCGATCATATCTTGAAAGTCTGTATCGCCGAAAAACCAAGTGTCGCAAGAGAAATTGCTAATATTCTAGGAGCCAACACAAAACGTGACGGTTACTATGAAGGCAATGGCTATGCTGTTACCTACACTTTTGGGCATTTATGCACCCTTTTAGAGCCAAAAGATTACAAACCTCATTGGAAAAGTTGGGATTTAAACAATTTACCAATGTTGCCCGAACGTTTTGACACCAAAGTTACTGGAGATTCAGGAATCAAAAAACAGTTCAATATTGTAAAATCTTTGTTCGAAAAAGCAGATGTTGTCATCAATTGTGGGGATGCAGGAACAGAGGGAGAACTCATTCAACGTTGGGTAATTAATCAAGCTGGTTATAAAGGAAAGGTGCAACGTTTATGGATTTCATCGTTAACTGAAGAAGCTATAAAAGACGGATTTAACAACTTAGAAGACTCCGCAAAATACGATAATTTGTATTATGCAGGCTATTCTAGAGCTATTGGAGATTGGTTATTAGGCTTAAACGCAACGCGTTTATACACCATAAAATTTGGTGGTTATAAACAAGTCTTGTCTGTGGGTAGAGTGCAAACACCTACGCTTGCAATGTTGGTGAATCGTTATTTTGAAATTCAGAATTTTAAGCCTGAGCCTTATTGGGAATTACAAACCACCTATAGAAATACACTTTTTAATTATGAAGATGGACGTTTTCTTAAAAAAGAAGACGGCCAAATTTTAGCGGATAAAGTAGCACAATCTGATTTTGAAATTGTTTCTGTGACCAAAAAGAAAGGAAAAGAATACGCCCCAAAACTATTTGATTTAACTGGTTTACAAGTGTATTGTAATAATAAATTTGGTTTTTCTGCGGATGAAACTTTAAAAATGGTCCAGAAGTTATACGAAATGAAAGTAGTTACCTACCCAAGAGTAGATACTACTTTTTTACCCAATGATTTGTATCCGAAAGTACACGGAATTTTATCGAAATTAACAAATTATAGCGAATTAACCCAACCACTTTTAGGCAAAAAAATAAAGAAAACCAAACGTGTTTTTGATGACAAAAAAGTAACCGATCACCACGCCATTATTCCAACAGGAATGCAGGCGAATTTACAATACAATCAGCAACAGGTTTATGATATTATTACCAAACGTTTTATTGCTGTTTTTTATCCAGATTCTGATGTTTCTAATACTTCTGTATTAGGTAAAGCTGCTGAAGTTCCTTTTAAAACTACAGGAAAAGAAATCATTAATAAAGGTTGGCGCGTTGTTTTTGAAAAGAAAAGTGATGGTGATGAGACTCTAAAACAAGTTGAGCTTGATAAAGGAAGTTTACCTTCCTTTGTCAAAGGAGAAAAAGGAAAACACGAACCCTCATTTTTAGAAAAAGAAACCAAACCGCCAAGAAATTTTACAGAAGCTAGTTTATTACGAGCAATGGAAACTGCTGGTAAACAAGTAGATGATGATGAAATGCGCGAGTTGATGAAAGAAAACGGAATTGGAAGACCATCCACTAGGGCAAGTATCATTGAAACGTTATTTAGACGAAAATATATTGAACGTAAGAAAAAACTCGTTTTACCAACTCAAACCGGCATCGATTTAATTCATATTATAGATAATGAACTCTTAAAATCTGCTGAATTAACTGGTAGATGGGAAAAACGTTTAAAAGAAATTGAACGAGGAGAATTCAATGCAGGCACGTTCATCAACAATATGAAAAAAATGGTGGATGAACTAGTGTATGAAGTCCGTTCTAATACTTCCCAAAAGCGCATAACGTCTGTCATTTCGAGTGAAGCAAAGCGAAATCGAGAAATCTCTTCGAATCAAAAGATTTCTTCACAAAGTAAGAGTGCAAAAAAAACAAAACAAGTTGCAGGAAAAACCTGCCCAAAATGTAAATCAGGAAAACTACTAAAAGGTTCTTCGGCTTATGGTTGTTCTGAATACAAAAACAACTGCCATTTTAAAATTCCGTTTATCATTTATGATAAAAAAGTTTCTGAAAATCAGATGATCAGATTAATTGATAAAGGTTGTACTACCAATTTAAAAGGGTTTAAAATAGATGGAAAATCCACAGAAGGTTTAGTTAGATTTGATGATAATTTTAGTTTAAAATTAGAACCTAAAGTCATTGCGCATGAAGAGAAACGCAGTCGAGAAATCGCTTTGAATCAAAAGATTTCTCCACAAGGTCGAAATGACAATTCAAATGGCACTTCGAGCGCGATACAGCAGTCCCCTAGTAGAATTCCATGTCCTAAATGCAATAAAGGAACCATTTTAAAAGGAAAAACAGCTTATGGTTGTTCTGATTACAAAAATGGTTGTGATTTTGTTTTTTCTTTCGAAAACATCAAAAAAATTGCGAATGGCAAACCTTTGACAAAAGAACTGGTGTTGGAGATTATTCATCAATAAGGCATCAAAATTAAGAGATTTTTAAAAATATATTGATAAACTTTAAAATTCTTTCGTTATTCCATCATTTTTAAGTTAGTTTTAGCAAAAATAAAGTAATATTAATGGATTTTACAAACCCTCTAGTGTATGGTGTTCCTTGTTTCTTAGGATTAATTTTATTAGAATTAACCTATAGCAAGCATCATAAAAAAGAAGAAAATAAAAAATTGTATAAATGGAAAGATTTGGCTGCCAGCCTAACTATGGGCATTGGTTCTGCTATTTTAGCTCCTTTAACCAAAACAATTGCTGCCATTATACTTTTTACGTTTGTATATGATGTTTTTAATCCTATTATTGATGGTGTTAGAACCAACATTATGGGGTACGAATCTTTTGGTTACGCTTGGTATGTTTGGCTTATTTGCCAAGTATTAGACGATTTTAGCTATTATTGGTTTCACAGACAAAATCATAATATTCGGTTGTTATGGGCTGCGCATATTGTACATCATTCTTCGGATAACTATAATTTAGGAACGGCTGTTAGAAATGGCTGGTTTACGGTGCTTTACAAACCTTTTTTTTATATGTGGATTCCTGCTGTGGGTTTTCCTCCAGAAATGTTAGTGGTCTGTTTGGGTATAGAAGCTTTGTGGCAATTCCAATTGCATTCTGTATATGTACCTAAATTGGGTTTTATTGAAAAATTTATGAATACACATACCATGCACCAAGTACATCACTCTCAGAATTTTGAGTATATGGATAAAAATCATGGCGGATTTTTAAATATATTCGATAGAATATTTGGTACGTTTAAAGAATTGGATGAAAATATTGATATCAAATACGGCGTAACGCATCCGCCTAACTCATACAACCCTTTTGTTATTTTAACGCACGAATATGTAGATATTTGGAACGATATGAAAAAATCTAAAAATTGGTATCATAAATTTATGTATGCTTTTGCTGCACCTGGTTATAGTCATGATGGAAGCTCAATGACTATTAAACAACAGAGAAAGCTACTAAGAGAACGTAAGATATCTTAATTTTATAACATAGAAGTCAGCAAAAAAGTCTGAGCCCAGATTGAAGTGGCATCCTTTTTTGAGGAACGAAAAAAAGATATAACGTAAAGCTGGAAATGGCTTCAAAAAAAACTAATCAATCATATTTTTTAAATAAAACTGTTCTACTTTTTCTCTTGCCCAAGGTGTAGTTCTTAAAAATTTGAGCGAAGATTTATATGTCGGATTATTTTTAAAAGCGTTAATGTTTAAAGAATAGCCCAATTCTTCCCACCCATACTTTAAATAGAGTTCTTCTAATATGGTAGCCAATTTAATTCCGTGTAAAGGATTATTAGGTTGTTCTTTATTCATAGTTTATTATTTTTTGGTTGCAATTTCTTGAATTTCATCAGACGTAAAAATAGTTTTATTGTAAGTTTTATTTGCCAAAATGTGCATACAACTTGCTATTTTTTGGGGATGAATCATTTGATATTTTTTTAAATTCCCAACCATTAACGGATGTAAAATACGCATAATTCCTTTTCCAATACGTTCTCCTACCCTATTCTCATTGCGATTGCCACCAATTAAAGAAGGTTGTAAAATGTAGGTATTTTTAATATTTTGTTGTAATACATCTCGCTCCATTTCTCCTTTGGTTTTGCTATAAAAAACACTACTTTTTACATCTGCACCCATTGAAGACATTACAATAAACGTCGGAATTTTATTTTGTTTTGCCAATTTAGCAGCACTTACAGGAATACCATAATCAATGGCTTTGTACAAGGATTTGTCTTTTGTTTTGGCAGCTGTGGTACCAATGCAACAAAATACTTCATCTGCTGTAAAGTCCGTTACTGATTGCTCTAATTGTAAAACATCAATAATAAATTCTTGAATTTTATCTGAGGATATATCGACCGAATTTCTTGAAAATAATTTAATTATTGAATACTTTTTATCAGCAATTAGTTTTTTAAGAAGAATGCCTCCTGTTAAACCTGTAGCTCCTAAAAGAATGGCTGTTTTACCCATTATTTGTCTAAATCTGGTAAAACAAATTCATCTAATACCGATTTTTTAGCCATCATTTTTTCAATTTCTTCCGTAGTTCTTGGTGATTCTCCAGACAAGTTTACTGGACCATTTTTAGTTACTAAAATATCGTCTTCGATACGAATTCCGATTCCCCAATATTTTTCATCACATGGACTACCTTCTGGAATATAAATACCAGGTTCCATAGTAACCACCATATTTTCTTCGAAATTGCCATAATTTCCTGGGTCATGCACATCTAAACCAATATGATGCGAAGTTCCATGCGGAAAGTAATTGTGTCTTTCATCTACAGATTTTATAATACCTAATTTAAATAAACCTTCATTTATAATCTTTCTAGCAGCTTGATTTGGTGCTTGCATGCTTGTACCAATCGTATATAAAGCGATTCCGGCTTCTTGCGCTTCATAAACCAAATCATAAATTTCTTTTTGGGCTGCCGTGAATTTTCCATTGGCAGGAATTGTACGCGTTACATCTGCTGTAAAACCTCTGTATTCAGCTCCTAAATCCATTAAAACCAAATCGTTACCTACTTTAGTTTTGTTATTCTCTATATAATGTAAAATACAGCCATTATTTCCTGCACCCACAATTGATGGATACCCTTCATATTCTGCACCATATTTTTTGTATACAAATTCGTGTATTCCTTGCAATTCGGTTTCAGACATGTGAGGTTTCATTGCTTTCATAACTTCATTTTGTCCGATGGCAGAAATACGTACAGCTTTCGTTAAAAGTTTTAATTCTTCGGCGGTTTTAATTTCGCGCATTGTAGCTAAATTTGCAGATAAAAACGATAAATCAATATTGGTTTTTGGTTTTAATGCCAACGAAATCTTTTGTTGAATTTCTTTTTTCAATTCATCTGTTTCTGCTGTTTTGTATTTGTTCAGTAATTCGTCATTCTTAATTTCTGGAGAACGGTCAGCTAATCTATCAATGATACTAATAACATTGGCACTACTTTCTATTGGTGTTTCTGCTACATTATTATATACATATGCTTTCATTCTTGATAAATATAAAGAAGGATCATACCCGGATTTAATCTTAAAACTTTTTACCAAGTCAAAAATATCTGCGCCTCCCAAATCTCTATAATCATCATTAAATTTTTCAATAAAAACTTGATCAAAACCTTTAAAGTTCAATTCATCTGTTAAAAATTCATCGGCATTTTTAGCTACTGCAAAACCCAACTCGTTTTTTGCGCCTTCAACTCCTAAACGTTTTCCATTCCATTGTTCTGCTCTCGGGTCTCTTTTTTGAACGTATAAAATTTCATTATACGTATTTCCATCTGCATCAGTTTGATCATCAGAAAATATGACTAAAACACCATTGGGCTCTCTATATCCTGTTAAGTAATAAAAATTAGGATCTTGATGAAACACATAATCTACATCATTTGCTCTGTTTCTTAACGGATTTGCAAAAACAACAGCTACTGAATTTGCTGGCATTTTAGCACGTAAAATAGCACGTCTTTCTTTATGAAATGCTGCCGTTAAATAATCGGTTGGCGTTTGTGCAAAAGTCTGCAAGGATATACTTAAAAAAAGAATGGATAAAAATTTTAAAATCTTCATTGAGCTAGTTTTATAAATTGTTTCTTCAAATGTAACATTATTTATTTTTTAGATAAAAAATATCTGTATATCCGTAAGCACTAATAATTGATTATTATTTCTTATCTTTAAGAAAATTAAAGGTATGAATATTTTTAGATTTACAGCAGAGTTTGACAGTGA
>P_2C_Liq_3_UnCtyDRAFT_100553_pt1 | contig 10853 bp, 6 predicted proteins | sample Pon2CUnioCityCA_3_FD_9720 | JGI IMG/M metagenome (IMG submission 9720)
TTTTGTAAATCTATCGTAGATTTATTTAATGGTGAAATTAAAGTAAAAAGTGAAGTTAATAACGGCTCTAAGTTTACAGTTTATATTCCATCAAAAGAACTTACTGAATTAGACGAAAAAGAAATACAAAATAAAAAAACGTTTATAAAAAATTGGATTCCTTTAAAAGTAGAGGGAAAAGAAATTCAAAAAGAAAAACAACAAGCAAATTCTCAAAAATATTCGCTTTTAATTGTAGAAAACGAAGTAGACATACAGAATTTTCTAGAATTAGCATTGTCAGAAAAATACAATATTACAATTGCGAATAATGGTGTTGAAGCTTTAGAGCAGATTAAGCGAAAAGAATTTAACACGGTTATTAGTGATATTATGATGCCAGAAATGGATGGCTTTGAATTGTGTAAAAGAATAAAGTCGGAACCAGATACTTGTAACTTACCTGTTCTTTTACTTACAGCATTAGAAAACGAAACGGATTTAATTAAAGGTTTAGAGTTCGGAGCAGATGAATATATCAGCAAACCATTCTCTTTAAAACACTTAGAGCTTCGAGTTCATAAATTAATTGAAAATAATATTAAAATTAAAGAATATTTTTCCAAAAACAGTGCACTTCCAAAAAACAAAAAAAACCTAAAAATGTCGAAAAAAGACAGCTTGTTTTTGGAAAAATTAGCTGCAATTATTGAAGAAAATTTATCTAATTCTAATTTTGGTGTAGAAGAACTCTCTAAAGAAATTGGTTTAAGCTCTTCACATTTCTATAGAAAGTTAAAGCAATTAACAGGTCAAGTGCCAAATGTATATATAAGAAATTATAGGTTACAACGTGCAGCAGAATTATTTGACAGTAAAAGTGGTTTTAATGTTGCAGAAGTAATGTATCAAATTGGTATAGAAAGTAACTCTTATTTCTCTACCTCCTTTAAAAAACTACACGAAGTTTCTCCTTCAGAATATCTAAAACGATAAGTTTTCCTATTGTTTACTGGGTTTTAGAAATTTGAGCAAAAGAATGGTCGATTTGAGAAACAGCAAAATCTAATATTTTAATAGTTTTGTGTAACAACTTAAACTTTTTTTTAAGATGAAGTCTATTACTTTAATATTTTTTAGTTTCTGTATTATTTCTTTGAGTGCCCAAGAAATAATAAAACCCAATGTTATTATTTTTTATGCAGATGATTTGGGTTGGCAGGATACCGAATTAAACAACGAAGGTATTCTTACTCCTTGGGAAACTCCAAACATGTTGAAACTTGCTGCTATGGGTGCAAATTTTAAACAAGCTTATTCTCCTGCGCCAACTTGCGCCCCATCTAGAGCCGCAATGATGAGTGGGTTACACCCTGTTAAAACTAAAATGACTCATGTTGCTGGAGGACAAATTCCAGTGGATGAAAATTATAGTAATGGGCGAAAATTAATAACACCTTATTATCCAGGAAGATTACAATTAGATGAAATTTCAATTGCAGAAATACTTTCACCATTAGGTTATGTTTCTGGTCATATAGGTAAATGGCATATGGCTGCACATCACAATACCTTTCCAGAAGCAACAGATCAAGGTTTTAATTATCAATTTACGGGTAGAGGAGTTGCTAACAAAATGGATGATAGATCCACAGATTTTGCTACAGATGATGAAAACGATCCGTACAAAATTGATGAAGATGGAAGACCTTATGATGAGGTGACTGAAAAAGCATTGCAATTTATGGAAGACAATAAAGAAGAACCTTTCTTTATGTATATGGCAACTTGGTTAGTTCATACTCCAATACAAACCAGAGATTTAGCTTTGCTAACTTATTATTCAAATAAATTAGGCATTCCATTACCAACAAATCCTGAAAGTATTAGAACAGAAGGACAAACAAACCCTTATTATGGTGCAATGGTAGCAACTCTAGATTGGAGTTTAGGAAAAATAGTAGATTATCTTGAAAATACAGACGACCCAAGAAATCCAGGGAAAAAACTTTCTGAAACTACATATATTATTTTTTCTTCCGATAATGGTGGTTACGAAAAAAAGGGAACGGAAATAATAACAGATAATTTTCCTTTAGATCAAGGTAAAATATATGCTCAAGAAGGTGGTATTAGAGTTCCTTTGGTAATTGCTGGACCTAATATTCAAGTAAAAAACTATAATAATGTAGTATCACAACTTGATTTTTTCCCTACAATTATGGCTATGACTGGGGCAAATCTGGAGGAGAATAAAAGAAATAACTTAGATGGAGTTAATCTGTTTCCTTTATTAAAAGGTGAATCAAATATCATTGAAGATAGAAACGGAAATGAAAGAAAAGACTTGTACTGGCATTTTCCTCATGGCACTGACACGCGAATGCAGTCTGCTATAAGAAGTGGTATGTATAAACTATATAAAAATTATATAGATAATACCTACGAAGCTTATCAATTATATGATACAGAGGGTAATAACTTTGATTTAAGTGAAACAAATAATATAATTGCATCAATGCCTTCTAATGTTAAAAATACATTAATCAATAAATTAGAAACTTTTTTAACAGAAAACAATGCAACTTCTCCCCTTAAAAATCCAAGCTATAACGGATTTGGCGCCCCTTTGGAAAATCAAAATCGGGTTCCTATAATTTCTTTAGAGAAATATGATGAAAACACAAAAATTGCTAGTATTAAAGTTAGTCAATCTAATGATTTTGCAAAAATTAATAAATCTTTTTTGCTCTATAAAAATGATAATCCTGGAGAAAGAGAAGAATGGTTTGAAATTAATGCATCAATGAATAATAATACTATTTCTGCACAAGTGCCAGAGGGTGCAACCAGCGCTATTTTTGTAGTATATGATGAGAATGATTTCATAATCCAATCAAAACAAATTTCAACTGTACCAAAAACATATTTAATTCTGAACGATACAGATATAGAAGAATCGTTTAGTGCATCAGAAGATTATAATGAATTATTAGGTAATGCAACTATAAATTCCAATTACGTTCAGTCCAGAACAATTGGAGGTGGTGATGGTGTAAAATATGCAGTGAAAACCTCAGGTGATTTCAATATAGAAAACGAAAAAATAACCTTTAGGATAAGATCTTTAGATAGTGATAACGTAAGGTTGAAAATTTCTATTGATAATCAAGAAAAAATATTTGAATACACAAGTACAAGCGATAAAAATGATGCTTATTTTGATTTCGAAATCCCAATTACCTTCTCAAAAGAAAGTAAAGATTTAGAGGTTTACATTGAAGATTTAATAAATACGAATAATAATACAACTCCAAGATTTAGGCTCTATGGCTTGACGTTTCATAAAAAAAAAATTAATCCTAATAGGTATATAGAATTAAATTCTAATGATCTTGTAGAATCTTTTTCACCATCAGAAACCTTTAATAGATTAATAGGAAACGCAACGGCTGTTAATAACTATATTCAATCAAGAACTCTAAATGGAGGTGATGGAGCTAGTTTTTTAGTAAAAACTATAGATTCTAATATTAGTTGTAATAAAATTTCATTTTGGATTAGGTCACAAAATAAAGATATAGTTGAAATTAAAGTAACCATAGGAAATCAAGAAAAAATATTTAATTACACTAGTGTTAATGATACAGATAATGTATACCTAGATTTTGATTTGCCTACAAATTTTACTAGCGAAAGTCAAGAAATAGAAGTTTTAGTTACAAGTTTATCCAATTCAGATGGCCTTACCCCAAGATTTCGAGTTTATGGTATTGGATTCCATAAATCTCAAGAAGTACTCGATGTAAATCAAGACGAATTTAATTCAGTTCTAAAATTATTTCCTAATCCTGCAAATAATACTTTTAGTTTTTCAGAAGAAGTGAAATCTATAAAATTTTACAACATTTTAGGACAAGAAAAATTAGAACTCAAAAATAAATTCAAAAATATAAACATATCGAATTTGCCTTCTGGAATTTATATTTTAAAAGTGGTATCTGCGAAAAATAAGAAAACAACAATGAATTTTATAAAGAAATAACGCTTTTTACTAAAAAAAGATAGAAATAAGCAAGATAACAATATTTAAAGAACATATTTTTATTGGAATAAATTTAAAAAAAATTAATACGATTAATCATGAAAAAAAAATTACTCTCTATTGCTCTTATGGCTATGTCCTATTTTAGTTTTGCCCAAGTATATACTAAAATACATTCACCAGATGATTGTAAAGTGCTCACAAGTCAAACCATTAACTCTACGTATACTGAATCTGTAACTAATCCTGATGGTTCTGATACTGCAAATCCAAATGTATCAAGTGTTTTGGCATCTGCAAATAATGGTACTGTAGATTTTGATTTAGGCTACAGTATTGTTACAGGAACAAATACGATAAACTACAAATTCAGATATTTTTCTGTAAATAGTGGAGCTTTAAATTCAGGATCTGGTAGATTTATTGTGCGTTTATTCAATAGTACTCAAAATTCAGGAACTTATTTAAATTTAGAAATCGTAGAAAGAACAGGGGGTTCTTGGCAAGAAATAACAGGATCCTTTACTCCAAATAGTGTAACAAAAGGAGATATTGCTGATGTTACCGCTAATGGGGGGTTTGATAGGTTAAGAATTGTTGCTTCTAATAATGCCGCTAGTATTGAAACATTGTACTTTGATGATATTGAATTTAGTGACGTTACTGCTGGAACAATTTTATCTGATGTAACAGCAGATTTAGATAGTGGCAATGCTTGGGCATATAACAATAGTCCAGATTTGATTGCGTCTAGAATTGTCTCTGTAAATGCAAGTACAATTACTACAGATGAGCCTACTCCTTCAATTGTTGGTAATGATAGTCCAACAGTTATAAAAATTGTAAGAGGCACAGGGACAAGTAGTGGTATACGATTTGATGTACCTAATTTCGTTAAAGGCTCTACGAATGTTAAGGTTAGAATTTTTCCAAGTTGTGATCTAGATAATACACCAAATGTTAGATTACAAATAAGACCAACTAGCGGTTCAGCTGCTAATTATGCAAAAACTTTAATTAATAATCAATGGAATGAAGTAAGTTTTGATCTTTCTAATGATGATGATGCAAATACTGCTAATAATGGTAGTTCTTATAACCAATTATTGTTTTTTTTAGATTCTGGTAGTAGCCTTTCAGATGGACGTGTTTTTTACATGGATGCGTTGCAAATGACAGCATTAACTGCCACGTATAATGGAAATGGCACAAATTTTAGTACCACTACGAACTGGGATATTGGTGCTACCCCAAATGCACTTTACAATGTAGATATTCCAACAGGTTTGGCAAATCAACCCGTAATAGATTCTTCAGGAACTTTTAATGTTAATAATTTAACCATAGGAGATGGTAGTACACTTACTATTTCTAATGGAGGTTCTTTAATTATTTCTGGTGCTTACGCTGCAACTGGAACTGGAAACTTAAGATATAGAAGAACATTAGATTATAAAGCGGGGAATACAGAAGGTTGGCATTTAATAGCTTCTCCTGTTTCTGGTCAAGCATTTAGTGATGAAATTTTAAATACTTATGATATTGCTACAAGTGGAACTAACCGTGGTTTAGCCACCTATAATAATTCAGTTGCAACTAATCATTGGGACTATTTTCAAAATGGTGAATCTGGCACATTTGGCAATGGAGTTGGGTATTCTATAAAAGTAGATCCAGATCCAGTAGCATCTTCAGGTGAATTTGTTTTTGAAGGTAGTGCAAAAACAGGAGATATCACAGATATTGTGCTAACAAATAATGTAAGTGGTTTTAATTTAATAGGTAATCCTTTTACTTCATCAATAGATGCAAATACATTATTAATAAAAAATTCTGGATTATTAGCTACTCAAACTATTTGGATTTGGGATCAAGACACAAAGGTGTATAATACTTATAATCAAAATTCTGATTATAAAATTAACCCAACACAAGGATTTTTTGTGGATGCAGTAGCAGGTGCTTCTACATTTACCATAAGTCAATCAATGTTGAGTCATGAAACAGATGCTTTCTTAAAGTCAGCTTCAAGTATTAAAAATTCTTCAGACAAAACTAAAATTACTTTAACTTTATATGATCAAAGTAATACTAATAATTTAGAAATTTATTACAATAGCAAATCTACATTATCATTTGATAATGGCTATGACAGTCCTATGTTTGGAGGATTATCTATGTCTCTTCCATTTTATTCTTCACTTTTAGAAAACAATAATGGTATGAAATTAGCCATTCAATCTTTACCAAACTCTGATTACGAAAATATGGCAGTTCCTATTGGCGTTAAAGTTGCAAAAGACAAAGAAATTACTTTTACAGCAGAAGCTTTAAACTTACCTTCTGGGATAAAAGTATATTTAGAGGATAAAGAAAATAATACTTTTACAGACCTGCAGAATAATAATTATAAAGTTCTTACAACAAACGATTTAGATGGAATTGGAAGATTTTATATCCATACAGCATCTAGTTCTTTAAATATAAGTAATCAAGCTTTATCTGCTAATATTAATATCTATAAAACAGAGAATACAAATTTAAGAATAACAGGATTAGCTAAAGGTAATTCTAATTTAAAATTATTTAATATTTTGGGTAGGCAAGTTATGGATGTTTCATTTTTTACTGATGGAACAGAAGATATAACGTTGCCTAAATTATCTACAGGTGTTTACATTATTCAGTTAGAAACAGAATTAGGTAAATTGAATAAGAAAATAATTTTAGAATAAAAAAAAACATAAAAACTTCAGATATTATGAAAAAAAATATAAAAAACACAGAGAACAGTGCTCAAAGTATTTCTCGAAAAGATGCTATGAAGAAAATCGGGAATTATAGTAAATATGCCGCACTTGCAGCCTTGGGCACCTATATGATTTTAAGCCCTCAAAAAGCACAAGCACAAAGTCCAGAAGCTCCTGGAACTGGTTTTTAAATAGTATTAAAAATTTTACATTATAACTACAACCATATAAATTGGTTGTAGTTATTTTTTTTTAGATATGTTCTAATTCCTTGTTATACAATAGTAAATAACGATTACGAGCAAAAAAAAGATCAATTAGAGAAAATGAAACCATCTAAAAAAGGCAATATTTGTAGAAGTACGAATTAATTTTAAACTCAAATTATGAAAAAAACAATTTTATTTTTATTTCTAGCTGCTATGAGTAGCTCATTATTTTCTCAAACCAATTACGATAAAAGAGTAGAAAATAATGTAAATGCATATATAGAAAGAGTAGAAAATAACATCACATTATCTAAAGAAGAAAAAGAAAAGATTTTTGATTTAAAAAAAGTACACACTATTAATTTCTGGAAGGTTACAGAAGAACTAAAAGATAAACCAACACTTGACGAAGAGAGAAAAAAAGTGGGTAAAGCTTTTTCTAGTGCAATGATAGAAGAATTTGGAAGAAAAAGAGGGTTAGAAATTCTAAAAGCTTCTAGAGTTAAAAAAGATGTCAAATAAATAGTAACCAATTAACTTTTAGATATATCAATATGAAAACAAAACTATTTTCAATTTTAGCCTTTATAATTGCGACCACAATTGGGGCACAGACCTTATATAAAGTGCATGACTATGATGATTGTAAAACACTAGCTTTTGGAGGTAATTCAGCACAAACGGATAGAGAAGTCCCTGTTGTGAATCCAGATGCAACAGATACTGCAAATCCAAATGTCACAAAATTTACACCAAAATCTGCTAACTCAAGTGTGTTTTTAAGGCTACCTTATAAAACAGGAATCACAGGTAACTTAAATTATCAATTTAGATATTATTCAGATATTGCTGGGACAGTAAATAGCGGAGCTGGAAGATTATTGGTTAGATTATCAAATTCTACTATTACTGGACCGGATGGTTATACCCAGGTTGACCTAATAAATAAAGAAGGGGATTCTTGGCAAACAGTTTCGGGAGTTTTAGATTTATCTACAGCAAGTGACCAAGTAAAAGCTGCAGGAGGTTTTAATGCTATTTTATTTGTTTTAAATAATGTAGGAGTAGGCACAACTCCACCACTAAATCCTGTTTTTATAGATGACGTTGCACTGAGTATAAATCCAAATTTATCTGATTCCAGTGCAGATTTAGAAGGCACAAATGGTTGGATTGTAGATTATAGTTCAGGAAAGTATATTAGTAAAGAATACATACAATCAGAACTTGTTGTAGAAGAAGATGTTACCTCACCTTCTACAGATGGTAATGAAAGCCCAACAGTAATGAAAATTACAAGAGGAGAGGCTACAAATTCTACTTTAAATTTTAAAATAGATCCAATAAATTATACAGATGGCGGAAAAGTTAAATTTAGACTGTTTCCAGAATGTAAAATCGGGGCAACAACCACTACGCGTTTTATGCTAAGAAAAGATAATGAAGGTACTACACAAAAACCAAGTGGAATTATTTCTTTAATTCCAAATATTTGGAACGAAATTGAAATAGACCTCGCAACTCTGGGAGGCAATAGCACAGNTGATAATATCTATAACAATATGCTTATTTTCTTCAACTTTTCTGATGCATCTGCAGAAGCTGCAAACACCGTATTTTATTTAGATGCGTTTCAAGCGCCTGCAGCAGCAACTTTAGCAACAGATTCTTTTAATTCAGATAACACGGTTTTCTTACTAGGAAACCCCGTTAAAGATATATTAAGCTTAAGTAAATCTCCAAACGCTATAAGTGTTTTTAGCCTAACAGGTAAAAATATTTTAACAATTAATGCAACGAAAAAAAATTATAATGTTTCTTCTTTAGCTAAAGGTATTTATTTAGTAAAAGCTTCTTACGAAGCTGGAGAAAAAGTTTTTAAATTCATAAAAGAATAATATTCATATTAAAAAAATGATTAAAAAAATAACTCTTTGTATTACTTTATTTCTAGTAACACCAAAGCTTATTTCGCAGAATAGCCCAAAAGGGCTGTTCTCTGTTTTTTCTGAGCAAGAAATAGCAACAGATTCAAACGGATCTTTTGTTTTTTCTACAAATTATAGTAATTCTGGTTCTCATTGGGAAATAGATTGGAATGAAAGTCATGTTTTTTTGAATATGATGAAATATACGCATCCTACAAACACAAATAAATCTTTTGAATTAAGATTAGGTAAAGGAGCGCAAGTATATTCATTTAAAAGTACTTTTGGCGAAGCTATTCCTCCACAATGGAGAACAAAATATAATAAAAATGGTAAGGTTATAAGTGAATCAAAACCAAGTGTTGTTAATGGAGAAATATTATCAGAAAGAGGTAACTGGGCACCATGGGTGGATGAAGTTTGGCAGTTGGTAAATTCAGATCAAAATGATAAAATTACAGAAAATGGTGTAGAAAAAGTTCAAAACAGAAACATGCATCAAGCAGGTCCTTATTTAAATAACAATGCACATAGAAGTAGCGATCATTCAGAAAAACCATTTTATTCTCCTGTTGTTGCTTCTTATTACAATGCAGCTAATCAAGAATTTACTTCAGTAAATTGGGTACAGAGTGAAAACCCAAGTTATGTGTATGATGGCAGATCTGATTGCAATCCATGTCATCCAGTCAGATTTAAACCAGCAACTTTATTTTACACAAAATATAAGAATATAGGAGATGGTATTATTCAGGTAGATTATTTAATGACAAATCATCACCAAACAAGAGAAACCCGTTTTTTTAATGTGCCTTTTATTGGTATTAGAAAATCTTCTTTACCTTATTCGTTTTTATCAAATCCAGATAATACATATTCTGCAATAAGTTTACAAGATTGGGATGATCCTGTTACTGTAAGAAATACAAAAACCAATGGTTGGTTTGCAGTTTCTAAAAATAAAAATGGAAATGGAGCAAGTTTGGCTTTTGTTTTTCCCAATGAAACAGTGGGTTATAGCGATTTTAGGTATGGTACAGCTTTAGGCCCAAATGAAATTCGAGATGCTCATATATTTAGTTCAAGACTTTTAGCAGCCAATAATAATTATTGGAATTTAGAAGATGCTAAATCTATTCGTGGTAGATATTTTATTCTAATTGATGGGAATGTGCAATCTATTGCAAATAAAATTCAAACCAAAGGTTTGGTAAGTGCTGCTAAAACAGAAAGAGTGGATTTTCTCGAAAATAATGCTCAAGTAATTTACTATGCAATTTCTTTAGAAAGCGGAGTTCTTAATGCAGCAGAAGTAACCCAGCAAGAAAGTAATTTTGAAGTCAAAGAAACTCCATATTCAAATAGTTTTCCAGTATTTTTATTGCAAGCAACAAATGGAGCCTCTAGAATTACGAACAATCCTTATTTCTTTTCTTTAAGACCTCATGATGGTAAACTAAAATCAATACAGTTATTAGGATATACTTCTAATGAAACAGATATAAATCCTGCCACTTTAAACATAAATGATCTCAATAAAAAAAAAATTAGGTTATATCCGAATCCATCATCTTCAAAAATTTTTATAGAAAATTTAGAATCTGATATATGGAAAGATATAAAAGTATATAACCAAATAGGACAACTTATGGATGTTAAAATTATTCCAAATAAAAATGGATTAAAAATAGCAATAGAAATATCATCATTAGCAAAAGGAGTTTATTATGCTTCTTTTGATGGTGTCAAAAAAATTATAGTAAAAAACTAGTTTTACAAGAATAGAGCAAATAATGGCTTTAAATGAGAAGCGCTCTGTGTTGATAAAAGTATAGTTTGATCAAATAAATTACTGTATATCCGTAAGCACTAATAATTGATTATTATTTCTTATCTTTAAGAAAATTAAAGGTATGAATATTTTTAGATTTACAGCAGAGTT
>P_2C_Liq_3_UnCtyDRAFT_100555_pt1 | contig 10841 bp, 8 predicted proteins | sample Pon2CUnioCityCA_3_FD_9720 | JGI IMG/M metagenome (IMG submission 9720)
TATTGTGACAGGCTGCGCCGCACAGACCGAGCCTGAGACATTTGCCGCCATGGCCGAGGTGAGCCGTGTGGTGGGCAACCACGAGAAGATGCAGCCCGACACATGGCAAAGCCTCGCGCCCGATCTGATTGGCAAGACCGAAAAGGTCATCGTCAACGATATCATGTCTGTCACCGAGACGGCGGGCCATATGATCGACGGGTTCGGCACGCGCAGCCGCGCTTACGTGCAGGTGCAGAACGGCTGTGACCACCGCTGCACTTTCTGCATCATCCCTTATGGCCGTGGCAACTCGCGCTCTGTGCCTGCGGGCGTTGTTGTCGAGCAGATCAAGCGGCTTGTGGGGCGCGGATTTAACGAGGTTGTGCTGACGGGTGTTGACCTCACAAGCTGGGGCGCAGACCTGCCCGCAACGCCGCGCTTTGGCGACTTGGTGATGCGCATTCTCAAGCTTGTGCCCGATCTGCCGCGCCTGCGGATTTCTTCCATCGACAGCATCGAGGCTGATGACAACCTCATGCAAGCTATCGCGACAGAACCGCGCCTAATGCCGCATCTGCACCTGAGCTTGCAGCATGGCGATGATCTTATTCTCAAGCGGATGAAGCGGCGACACTTGCGCGACGATGCGATCCGCTTCACCGAAGAGGCGCTAAAGCTGCGCCCCGAAATGACCTTTGGTGCCGATATCATCGCAGGCTTCCCGACCGAGACAGAGGCGCATTTTGAAAACTCGCTCAAGCTGGTGGAGGATTGCAAGCTGACATGGCTGCATGTTTTCCCCTACTCGGCGCGCGAAGGCACGCCTGCTGCGCGGATGCCTGCCGTACATGGCGCGGCCATCAAGGAACGGGCTGCACGGTTGCGCGCTGCCGGAGAGCGCCGCGTGGCCGAGCACCTTACGGCGCAGCAAGGCAAGCGGCACTCTGTCTTGATGGAGAACGCCCACATGGGCCGCACCGAGCAATTTAGCGAAGTGCTTTTTGCACAAGCTCAAACCGAAGGGAGCATTGTGCCTGCGCAAATTACGGGGCAGGACGGCGAACAGCTTTTGGCCGAAGCGCTCGCCTAACCCTTGGCGCCCTGCCCGCGCGCATAGATATCTTCATAGCGAATGATATCATCTTCCCCGAGATATGAGCCTGTCTGCACCTCGATCAGCACCATCGGCACTTTGCCCGGATTTTCCATGCGGTGCTTGGCCCCGAGCGGGATGTAGACACTTTCATTCTCGGACACGAGCTTGACCACATCATCAACCGTTACTTTGGCGGTGCCATGCACAACGATCCAGTGTTCCGAGCGGTGGTGGTGGCTTTGCAGGCTCAGCGCTGCGCCAGGGCTTTACGACGATGCGTTTGACCTGAAAACGGTCGGCCAAAGCCAGCGTTTCAAAGCTGCCCCATGGCCTGTGGTCACGCTCGAAGCTCTCGGCTTGCTTTGCGCCCTTGGCCTTGAGGGCACTGACGGCAAGCTTCACATCCTGAGTACGACTTGCATCGGCCACAAGCACCGCATCTTTCATGGCGATCACGGTCAGGTTCTGGACGCCAATGGCCACCAGTTCCTGTGTGTCACTTTCCGCGCGCAGGAGCGTGTTTGCACAGTCAATCGCTGTGACAGGGCCAGAAGTGGCAACACCTGCCGCGTCAGGCTCCATCTTTTCCTGCACAGCGACCCAGCTCCCAAGATCAGACCAACCTGCGCTATAAGGCACGACCGACAGGTTGGTGCTTTTTTCCATCACGGCGTAATCAATCGAGACATTTTCTGCTTTGGCCCAGGACTCAGGTGCAAGGCGTAAAAACCCGAGGTCTGTCTCGGCGGCGTCCAGCGCGGCGCTGACGGGGGCGATGAGCGCAGGCGCGTGAGCTTCAAACGCTGCGATCATGTCACGCGCGGCAAACAGAAAGATACCCGCGTTCCAAAGGTAATGTCCTGCATCCAGCATCTCTTGGGCACGTGATGCGCTGGGCTTTTCAACAAAGCGTGCAAGCGGCACAGGCCCCTGCCCCGTGGGTGGGCTGGCAAGCTCAAGGTATCCGTAGCCCGTTTCGGGCCTGTCAGGCGTAATCCCGAAGGTGACCATACGGCCCTTGGCCACATCGGCCAGCCCTGCCTGTGCCGCCGCCTGAAAGGCGGCCGTATCGGGGATAACATGGTCAGACGGCGCGACGAGCAAAACAGCCGCCTCATCTTTTTGCACCGCCAAAAGAGCCGCCGCCAGAACAGCGGGGGCGGTGTTGCGCCCCTCGGGCTCGATGATGACAGCGCCAGGGTCGATCCCGGCGCTCAACAGCTGTTCTGTGACGATAAAGCGGAAGTCGGCCCCTGTGAGCACCATCGGCGCTGCATAACCTGCCCCCGAAAGTCTCTTGGCGGCGGCTTGAAACAGGGTTTCTGGCCCCAGAAGCTCGGTAAACTGCTTGGGGTAACTTTTGCGCGAGAGCGGCCAGAGCCGTGTGCCTGAGCCGCCGGCAAGGATAACAGGGGTAATCTGGGACAATGCATTGCTCCACTAAACTGGTTAATTTTGCCACATATTGCCCAAAACAGGCAGACATAAGGCCATCAGATGGTCATTCTTGACACCAACGCCCCTAGAGTGGCGCGGTGATAAAAGCAGGTGCTGTGCCCGCCGCCAGAAAAGTCTGGGCCGTGTTCAGCGCCTCGCGGATTGTCACATCCATATCAAGGTAGCGATAGGTGCCAAGACGGCCTACAAATGTGACCCCTGAGGTTGCCTCTGCCAAGGCAACATACTCTCCCAAGAGCGCTTTTTCCTGCACTTGACGGATGGGGTAATAGGGGATGTCATCTGCCCTGCAGGCGCGCGCATATTCGCGGTAGCAAACAGAGCCTTGGTGGCTCTCCCAAGGGCTAAAATGCTTGTGCTCGGTGATGCGCGTATAGGGCACGCTCTCTTCACCATAGTTCATGACAGCACAGCCCTGATAATCGCCCTCATAGGTGAAGCGCTCAAAATCAAGCGTGCGGTAGCCCAAGCGGCCCAGCTCATAGTCGAAATAGCCATCAAGCGGGCCTGAATAAAAGACATGGTCATAGCCTGTCGCATCGGCGCTTGCGAACACTGTTTCAAGCTGAACTGTGATGCGCGGATGATCAAGGATGCGTTCCACCATGGCTGTATAACCGCCTTCAGGCATCCCTTGGAAGCGATGGAAAAAGTAGTTGTCATCATAGTTGAAGCGCACGGGCAGGCGCTTGAGAATAGAGGCCGGCAGCCGGGAGGGCGAGAGGCCCCATTGCTTCAGCGTGTAGCCCTTGAAGAAAGCTTCATAAAGGTCAGGCCCGACAAAACGCAGCGCTTGCTCTTCAAAGGTTTGAGGATCTGCGATTGTGCTGTCCGCCTGCGCTTCGATGAAGGTGCGGGCCTCATCAGGGCGTAGTGTTTTGCCGTAGAACTGGTTGATGGTGTGCAGGTTGATCGGCAGCGAAAAGACCTGGCCGCCTGACGTGGTCTTCACGCGGTTCTTGTAGGGTTTGAACACCTCAAAGCGGTTGACGTAAGACCAGACCTCTTCATCATCGGTGTGGAAAATATGGGGCCCGTAGACATGCACCATAACACCTGTGTCAGCGTCGCGTTCTGTGTGGCAGTTGCCCGCCACATGCGCACGGCTGTCCACGATGTGAACGTCATGGCCCGCCTCGGCCAGCTCGCGACCGATGACAGCGCCTGACAGGCCTGCTCCGACAAGTAAAAGCTTCAAGACTCTCTCCCCAAAATTCTATCGTGCAGCAAGATAGCCGCCGCGCGACAGCTCAAGCACCAAAGGCGCAACGGTCTTTTCCAGAAACGTAGCACTGTCCTTTGGGAGCTTAAGCTCGACCAGGACAGCATCAGACGGCGGCTTGGCTTCCTCAAACAACAGCGGGGCGCCAAACCAGTCTCGAGCCAAGGCAGCGTTGCCTTTGGCAAAGACTGAAAGCAAAGCTGCGCGCCGCTCAGGTGCCAGCAGGATTTCAGCTGCATCTGTGTTTTGCGCCGCTCTTGCCAAAACATCTGTCAGCAGATCGCGCTTGGCTTCGGGCAAATGGCTTGTGTCGATCTGCGCCAAGAGCGCAGCCATCTGCGCGGGCAAACGCATATTCAGGCGGGGCATGTTGCCAAAATCCAACCTCTCATCAAGCCCGAGCATCGCGCAAAAAGCTGAGGGTGGCATCTGCTCTCTCTCAAAAACCGAAAGGCGCACAGACTCTGCGCCCACGGCGTCTTTCATGGCGGCCACCTCCTGCGCATGGTCAAGCCAAGGGACAACCGCAGCAGGGTGAGACAGAGCGAGGTCAATATCTGCGCAGGCGCCATCACCGCTCAGCAGGAGGCTTTCCAAAGCATCGTCTTGCTGGCGCAAAAACCGCGTGAGCGTGAGCGGCACAGCAGCGGACAGTTCTTTGAGATATGTCACGGCCTCACTGGCGAGCAGGCATGGCGCAAGCAGGATAATATGTTCAGCTTCGCCCGCGGCCGAGCTGATTGCCTCGACTGTCTGCGCAGCCGTCTCTCCTTGGCCAAAACGGCGCGCCACATCAATATCCGGCAGATAGACAGCACCTTGCACGGCCAAAGCCTCACGGCTGGCTTTCAAAAAAGCATCCAGAGAGCGGGTCGCCGCGCGCCTCGGGCCAATGTGCAGGGTAAGTCTGGGCATGGTAAAAATCACAATCTGCTTAAAACTTCTGGGTCGTTCAGCTTTCTAAAACCTATACAAATCTTCCATATTCAGGCCGCTACCTCCTGTAGCGCCTGCTCTGACAGCCCCGCAAGAAAAGCGCGTGCGACCGGATCGCCCAGCTCTGCATCAGCCTTGGCGCGCAAGGCCGGAAGGGCCTGCACCGCAGCGTCAGTGGCCGTCATGTCGGGGGCAACAGCCATTTGGGAGATGTCTGGAAAGAACGGCACGCGACCACTGGTCTGGCTCAGCCAGTGATGGGTGTCTTCAAAGCCGCGCAAGAGTGTGCCGCGCGCCTTGCCGCCCAGCATATCAACCGAGCTGTTGACAGGTAGGGCAAGCCCCTCTGCGGCCCGGGCCAGAAAAGCGCGCAGGTGCTTGGCGCTCTCAAGTGGTATCGCCGCAAGCGCGAGGCGGGCAATTTCAAACACAGCGTGCGGCAGGCTGGGGTTGGCTTTGGTCTCAAGACCTGTGAGCCCTGATGTATCAAGCCCGGCTATCTGGAAGAACCGCTCAACAGTGCCGCCTGCGGCCTTCACCTCGCCATAGGGTGCAAGCACAATACGCGCTGTGGGAAAGGCCCGCAGCCAAGGCTCAAGTGCGGCGCGATACTCTAGGTGAACGGTGCCGAAGTAGGGCTCAACACCCGTTTGGCGAAGCGCCGCAAAGGGCTGTCCGAAGCGCAGCTTCTGTGTCTGCCACGCGGCCAATGCCTCATCAGGGCGGCGCACCACAGCAAAAATTGTCACATCATCTGCTCCAAACCGCTCGGCAAACACACGAGGGACATCAGGGGCCATGAGCGCGGCGCGTGCCAGATCTTCAGAGCAGAACACGAGTGTCTGCGCCGCAAGATGCTCTGCAAGATCCTGAGCCAGAAACAACGCATCAGAGGAGGCAAAAGTAGGCAAGTGCCCTTGAGGGACTGCAAACCCGGCGACACGCTCGCTGATCATCTGATAGGCCAACGCATTGTGGCCCATATAGTCGTTCAGGCGCAGCGGGCGGGCCGCAGACGGGCGCAAAAGATCGGCCATAAACCGTGTAACAGCCTGCGGCGTCACCGGCGGAAACAGGACACCCCTCTTGGCAAGCGCAACCTGATTGGCCAGCAAGACACGCTGCAGGCTGGTTGAGCCTGTCTTGTGTAAGCCTAGGCAGTAGATCTTTTTCATGGTCGCCCCGTTTTGCTTAAACGCTTGTTGCCCGTCCCGCCTCAGTCTTTGGAGATCATCGTTTTGACGCGGCGCATCGGTGCGGTCACCCGCCAGGATGTGCTTTGATAAAGTCCGTCTATGACGCCATGCGCCTCAGACAGCTCGCGCTTGAGCTCTTCAATGTGTTGACGTTGGGTCTCGTTTTGCTTTTGAAGCCCGGACAAGCCAGCCTTATGGCTTTGCGCCTCTTCCAGCATTCTCGTCAAAGCGGCCGTTTCTTCAAAACGGGTGCGGGTTTGCGCCTCTACAGCAAGCGACAGCTTGGTCACCTCTGCCTGCGCCGCTTCAAGCTCCGCTCTAACGGCCTGAATAGCCTCACCCTCGGTCTCGGCCTGCGCCTCCCTTTGGCGCGCCGCCTCTAGCTGGCGCGTTAGTTCTGCAGTTTCTTCAAAGCGCGTGTGCGTCTCTGCTTCAAGTGCGGCTTTGGCCTCGGCCTCGCGGGCTTGCGCTGCGGTGAATTCCACCTTCAGAGCCTCAAGCTCAGCCGCGCCTGCCTCAAGCTGGCGCGTTAGCTCTGCTGTCTCTTCAAGGCGCGCGTGTGTCTCTGCTTCAAGTGCGGCTTTGGCCTCGGCCTCGCGGGCTTGCGCTGCGGTGAATTCCACCTTCAGAGCCTCAAGCTCAACCGCGCCCGCCTCTAGCTGGCGCGTTAGCTCTGCTGTCTCTTCAAGGCGCGCGTGTGTCTCTGCTTCAAGTGCGGCTTTGGCCTCGGCCTCACGAGCTTGCGCTGTGGTGAGATCCACCTTCAGAGCCTCAAGCTCAACCGCGCCCGCCTCTAGCTGGCGCGTTAGTTCCGCTTCTTTTTCATCCCGCTGACGCTGCTCGACCTCAAGCGCAGCTTTGGAGGCGGCAAGGCCTTCTTTCAGCGAGTTTGCCTGTTTCTCAGCTTCAAGGCGGTGCTCCGCCTCCGCTTTTTGCAACTCAGCCAGCTGTGATTGATACGCAAAGGCCTCACTCTGTGACACGGCAACCTTTCGGCTGCGTTCCTCATAAGCCTCTTCCAAAGCTTTGATTTCGGCTTCAACTGCCGCGACCTTTTTCTCGGCATCTTTTACCGCGGCACGGGTTTTGCTGAGTTGAGGCTTCAGGGCTGCATTGCTGGCAACCGCTTCCAAGCCTTGACCAAGCCTGCGGAAAAACAAATCAACCTCACCAGGCACTTCCCCGCTGGGGCAGGCCTTGAGCAAAGCTTGAAGACGCGGCGGGTGTGCGCCGCCCAAGGGAACTACGGCAAGGCCTTTGCCCGAGCGAAACTCAAGTCGCTCGCGCCCGTTCAGGAAAGCATCAATGCGCGAGAGCTGCGAAGGTGCTCCGGCCAAAGCTTCGATACCGTGTAAAATCAAAACACCGTTTGGTTTTAGCCGCTCCAGCCATTCATCATAGGATGGTTGCTCAGCCTCCCCCAGCTCGCACAGGTCTACAAACAACAGATCAAGGCTGTGAGACCGCAGGCTTTGCAGCATCGCGTAGGTGTCCGTCACAGCGGAAAGTGTGGAGACATCGCTGTAGAACTGCTCACCATGGTCGTTGAGCGCCTTGGGAACTTCAAGCGCCCCAGATTTGCTGGACGGCCCACCCCAACAGCCAAGCCCACGACAGCGCCCGGGAATGTTCTGCTTGTCCATCCCCTGACAGAAAGCAAAATGCGCCACACCTGCGCCGACACCGCAGGTTGCCACTTGGCGGGGTTGGAGCGCTGCAACAATCCAGAAGAGAAAAGGCACATGCGCCATCAAGGGCGTGTCTCTTAAAAACCGTGGACGCCAGAAAAGTGTCTCAACCGTTGCCGGAGCAAAAAAATCATCTGCTCGTTTTGGCAAACTGTTGTCTGTGTGCGTCAGGCTCATACTGCCTACCCCCGTTACTCATACTTACCTTGCTCGCGAGGACACACCCTCTTGAACACATCTACGACAGCTGGTGCTTCCAGCCTTATTCTTTTCACTACAGAAGCTCTTAACGGAAAGCCAGTTAGCGTTTTCTAAACAAACCCCCGATAGTTCTCGCAATGAGACCCTCAAATTGACAAGTCAGCGGGGGCATGAAAAGAGGAAAACAAGGCTCCAGCGGTGCCTTGTTGTAAACGAGTAATTTTTAGTGAGTACTGCCATGACGCACCCCACCCTAGACTCCGCCCGCATTGCTATCATCGGTCTTGGCTATGTGGGGCTGCCGCTCGCAGTTGCTCTCGGCAAGCGCTACCCGACATTGGGGTTTGACCTCAATGCAGCACGTGTCAAACAGCTGGAAAGCGGACATGACTCCACCGGTGAAGTCGACGCGGCAGCGCTCAAATCTGCGCCGCTGCTCAGCTACGCTTGTGAGGAGGCCGCGCTCAAGGATTGCAATGTTTTCATTGTGGCGGTTCCAACGCCGATTGATTCTTCCCGGCGGCCCAATCTCGCGCCCCTGATCTCGGCCTCAGAAATGATTGGCCGTGCCCTGAAAAAGGGCGATGTCGTTATTTACGAATCTACCGTCTACCCCGGCGCAACCGAGGAAGACTGCCTGCCCGTTGTCGAAGCGGTCTCAGGCCTAAGCTACAACACCGACTTTTTTGCAGGTTACAGCCCAGAACGCATCAACCCGGGTGACAAAGAGCGCCCCCTGACCAAGATCATGAAAGTCACATCGGGATCGACGCCCGACGTCGCTGACTTTGTAGATGCGCTCTACAACAGCATCATTGAAGCCGGCACATTCAAAGCCGCTTCCATCCGTGTTGCCGAAGCGGCAAAAGTCATCGAAAACACCCAGCGCGACGTGAACATCGCCCTGATAAACGAGCTCTCCATCATCTTCTCGCACCTTGGCATCGATACAAACGATGTCATCAAAGCCGCGGCCACAAAGTGGAACTTTATCCGCCTCCAGCCCGGCCTTGTGGGCGGTCACTGCATCGGTGTTGATCCGTATTACCTGCTCCATAAATCTGCCTCAAAAGGCTATATTCCGGATATTATTCGCACGGCTCGAGAAATTAACGATGGCATGGCGCGCAACGCGGCCTCGCGGCTTGTAAAAGCCATGATCGAAAATGACCAACACATCAAAGGCGCAAAGGTGTTGGTGTCTGGCTTTACCTTCAAGGAAAACTGCCCCGATATTCGCAACACCAAGGTGATTGACCTGATCCATGAACTCGAGAGCTACGGCATGGATGTTCAGACGGTTGACACATGGGCTGACCCTGCCGAAGTGGCCGCAGAATATGGCCTGCAGATCGCGGGTTCTCTGCCCACTGGGAACAAGGGTTTTGATGTGGCCATTCTCACTGTGGCACATGAAGATGTCGTGTCGCAGGGCAGCGCAGGGCTGCGCGCACAGCTGAAAGACAATGGCCTGATTTTTGATCTCAAGGCCGTCTTTCCAGCAGATGAGACCGATATCAGGCTATAATTTGTGAGCGAGGCGCTGGAAAATACGCTCGAGCAGCTTCACCAATCAGGCCTGTTTGATGCTGAGTGGTATTGCGGGACATATCCGGATGTTGCCTCCTCAGGCCTTGAGCCTGCACAGCATTATCTGCGCTACGGATTTCATATGGGGCGCGACCCGTGCGCAGGGTTTTCAACCATGTTCCACCGCTGCGCCTTTGCGGCCGTGATCGGAGACGACGAGCCTGTGACAGCTCTGGCCCGCTTGAAGGCTCCAGAGGCCGAAAGCGCAAAAGTTCTGCAAGCTGCCTATCTTGCCTCGCGCACATCGGGGCATAAACTGGCTCTGGAGCTCGCAGAAAAACACCTCGCACCGGCACACCGCCACGGCCTGAATATCTTGCGTGCCAATCAGTCGCTTTCAGCTGGAAAAACCACTGACTGGCTGGCCGCACTCAACAGCTATCTCGCCCATTTTGCGGCACCTGACCTCAGCTTGACCCAGACAGGTGGACCCCTCTTTGACAGGCTCTCTGCGGCCACAATGCCCGCGCCGATCACCGACGGCCCGCTGGTATCTATCCTGATGCCGGCCCACAACGCAGCACACAGCCTCGAGCGCGCGGTGCGCTCAATTCTCGAGCAGAGTTGGCGCAACATTGAACTGATTATTGTGGATGATTGCAGCAGCGATGCAACGCCAGAGAAGCTTGCGGCCCTTGCAAGAGAAGACGCCCGCATCAAGCTACACCGCAACGCGCTCAATGTTGGGCCCTATGTGTCCAAAAACATCGCACTGGGTATGGCCACAGGTCGCTGGATTACCGGACATGATGCCGATGACTGGGCCCACCCTCGCAGGATCGCCGACCATATGGCCAGCGTCACCAGTGGCCCCGAAGTGCTTCACCCTGCAAGCCTGACCTATATGGTGCGCATGCAGGCCAACGGGTCTTTCGCCAACTTTGACAGCGTCAATGACTTCTCCCCTGATGGCATCACACGCATCGCCTCCATCTCGGCTCTGTTTGAAGCGGATCTTCTGCGCAACAAACTCGGCTACTGGGACACAGTGCGCGTGGGGGCCGACAGCGAGATGATCGGACGCGCCACGCGCCTGCTTGGTGCCGGCTTTGCCCGGCTGGAGCAAATCGGCATGATCTGCCTGTCCTCGCCCGACACGCTCACACAGCACCCAAAACTTGGCGTGCGCGCCGCAGATGGCACCCTCTCCAAAGCACGGCTGCAATATGAAGCCATCTGGAAAGCCCTGCACAGCCACATGAGAGCCGAAGACCTGTTTCTGCCCTTTCCGCAATCCAAACGGCGCTATGCTGGCGCCTTTGGCTTTGACGTCCCTGACCGCGAGGTTGCCCAGTGCCTCGCCCCGCCCGCCGAATAAACCCGAGAGAATAGCTTTTCATTTACACCCTTGAACTATAGAAAATACCTGCGCGAACAGCCTGTTTTGGTTCGGCAGTGTGAAAGAGGTACCCGTTATGAGCGATATAGATAAACTCCGCGCCAGCGAACACTTTGACGCAGAGTGGTACCTC
>P_2C_Liq_3_UnCtyDRAFT_100557_pt1 | contig 10828 bp, 9 predicted proteins | sample Pon2CUnioCityCA_3_FD_9720 | JGI IMG/M metagenome (IMG submission 9720)
CTGGCAGAAATTGCGCAACCCCCGCAAAAGAGACAAGGCCGATCGCCGCCAAAGCTGCGCCGCCGCCCGAAATGCGATAGTAGACATACCCCAGAAAAACGACCCCGATGATCGAGAAGCGCCGCGACAAAAGCACAACATTGCGCAAATCTCCCGACACCAGCGCGCCGCCTCCCATGATGCGCAGCCAGATGGGCATCACAATGTGGTTTGAGACCATCGTTGACAGGGCAATAGCCGCCACAATCACCATAGATGTGGCGGAGGAAAACCCGCCGAGGAACGACAACATCGCCAAGCCCTCTTCTCCCGAGACAAGCGGGATCGAAAGAACATAGAGGTCAGGGTTTGTCTCTGCTGGCAGCATGTTTTGCCCCACGACAGCAATTGGCACAATAAAGAGGCTGATCAGCAGCAAATAAGTCGGAAAGGCCCAAGCCGCAAAGCGCAGATGGCGCTCGTCGTCGTTCTCCACAACCAAGACCTGAAACATGCGGGGCAAGGTTAGAAAGGCAGCCCCAGACAAGGCGATCAACGCAACCCATCGCGACGGCGCGATCTGCCACTCCGCAATCTCGCTCGCCTCGATCTGTTCAACCACAGGGCCAAGCCCCCCGCCAAGCCCCCAGACGACAAACACCCCAACCGCCACCAAAGCCACAAGCTTAACAACAGCTTCCAGCGCAATCGCCATGACAACGCCATGGTGGCGCTCGTTCACATCAAGGTTCCGCGTGCCAAACAAAACCGTGAAGAGCGCCAGCCCCATCGCCACCCAAAACGCCGTGGCCTCACTGCTATCAAGCCCCCCCACACGGGGGCCCGAGGCCGCAAAAGCTGAAAAGGACAGCGTCACCGACTGAAGCTGCAAAGCAATGTAAGGTGTCGTCCCAGCAACCGCCATCAGCGTGATCAGAACTCCGAGCGTGTTTGATTTGCCGAAACGGTTTGAAATCAAATCCGCGATAGAGGTGATCCTTTGAGCGCGCCCCACGCGCACAAGCTTGCGCAAAACCCACCACCAGCCGATCATAACAAGCGTAGGCCCGATGTAGATCGTCAGATATTCCAGCCCGGAGCGGGCCGCAAAGCCAACAGCGCCGTAAAACGTCCATGCCGTGCAATAGATTGAAAGCGAAAGCGTATAGACTATGGGTGAGTTCAGCCAGCGGGCATGGCCGCGTTTGGCCGCGCGTTCGGCAACAAAAGCAACCAAAAACAAAAGCGCAGCATAGCTCGCACAGACCAACGCCAGAACATTGACCGTATTGCTCACGGGGTATCGTCCTGTGGCTCAGGCAAGGGCGCAAGGCCCGGCTCGGCTTCGGTGTTTGCGCCAAGACGGCGCGTCAAAAGCGCGCCACCCACAATCAGCACAAGCCAGACCGCAAACAAATAGCCCATGGCCCCGACATTGCTCTTTGCGGCCCCTGTCCAAATCACAGGAAGCAGAAAGAGGACAACACCCAAGACAGGCCAAAGCCTGAGCGCATCAATCGCGCGGCGCGCACGGTAGCTGTCTTTGGGCAAAAAGAGCTGCCCGGATGGGCGGCCCTGAACACGCCTCTCGACAGGTCGGCGCGCCTCGCTCACGAGCTGGCAAGCTCACGCACAGCGTCAAGCACCTCCGAGTTGGAAAACGGCTTGGTCATAAACCGGCTCGCACCAAGCTCCATGGCGCGGTCGCGGTCTTTCGTCTGCCCCCGTGCCGTCAACATCATAACTGGCGTCTGCCCCAACACGGCATGCCCCCGAATATCACTCAAAATATCAAACCCGCTGCGCCCGGGCAGCATCACATCCAGCACAATCAGATCAGGCGCACGCAGCTCCAACGCGGCCATGGCCGTATCTCCGTTAGAATGCGTGTGCACAGTCCATCCATCTCGAGACAGAATAAAGCTGATGGCTTCGATGATATTTGGTTCATCCTCCACAAGAACCACGGTTCTCCCCATACAAACGTCCCTCCCCTGACGTGCTTTGGCGCGGGTCTACGCCTAAGCCCTGTCTTTATCGCGACAAAACAGCGCTCTGTCAAAAGCAGAAACAGCTATACCCGAAGACGCCTCAGAAGCGTGACGACACAATCGAAGGTTCCCGCCGTGCCGCACAGCCTGTGCGCGGGCAGATCCGGCAGCTCGCGCCAATCAAGCGCGCACCTTGCGGGCTGGCTTCCCCCGCCATCGGCGCAATCAGCATGGTCGCCTCCAACAGAGGCTCATGGCCGTATTCTGTACTCAAGACAGCCTGCGCAATTGCGAAGGTCTCGAAAATATTTTCACTCATCCCGCCGCGCCCGGGCTGCGCGACGCGTTGTGACATCGGCATCATCGGACGGCTCAGCGCCTGAAACAGCGGCCAAAGCGGGCACATCGCGCCAAAACGCGGAATAGAAAAGCCATCGGCAGGCTTGCGGTACAGCATCGTGCCTGATGCATCACATATCACCAGCCCGAAACCATGTTCAGGCAGCGTGGCGAGGCGGCGCATCACAGAGGCCAGATCACGGTCAAACGCCGCCGCCAGCTTCAACGGCTCAGCACCATGGGTGGCTATCGCCGTCCGAAAGGCCTCAAGCGGCAAATCTGAGGCATCTTGCGCATAACAGGCCAAATACTTGGCTGCGATGGCTTGCGCGCTTGAAGACTTAAGCTGTGCAGCCCCTGCCAGATAGCTTTCTGCGGCCCCCGCCCGCCCGTCTTCCAGCGCAGGAAAATGCCAGCCATAGGCCGACAGGAAGCCCGCCACCTCTTCTTGCGGCGAGCCGACTTCGCTCTGCGTGTCACCCGCACCATCCAGAAAGCCGACAAGCGCTTGTGCCCGCTCGGCCAACCGCGCGGCATCTTCGTTGATATTGCGGTGAAAGCGGTCACGCCATTCAGGCTCGATCTCGCGTGTGTCCTGCAAAATAGACGCCGTAGAGCGGATCGACGTCACCGTCGAGAGCACCTCATGCAGCGTTGCCGCCAAATGCGGGTCATGGGTCAGACGGTCTGTCAACGTCTCGACATTGCGCTCCAGCTCGTCAATCCGCCGCCCCGCGCGGATCATCAGGTTGGCCCACCCCGGGAACCGCCCCGCAAAGGCTGTGCTCTCCGCCATGCCGATCTCTTCGCCCAAGCGCTCGGCCACATTGCCAAGGCGCGCAATCACCTCTTGCTCTGCCCCTTCGGCCAAAAGTGCAGGCTCCACCTCAAGCCGCAGCGCCAACTCCTGCAAGAGTTTTCCGCCGATTCTGCGCCTGTTGTGCTCAATAAGGTTTAAATAGGAGGGCGAAATCCCGACATCCGCCGCCAAATCGGCCTGCCGCAGCCCCTGCGCAATGCGGCGCTCTCTGATCCGGCTGCCCGCCAACGTCCGTGTCGCCATCGTGAATATCCCGCAGTTTCAGCCGCTTTCTGCGATGCAACATAAACAAATTTACAAACACGGCAAAGACTTTGTGCATAAATTTACAAAACTTTTGTTTCGTTCAAATGCCTTGTTGCGTAATTTTCCATACACCCCGCATAGTGTATTTGCACAACCGTGCCTTTGGGGAGGCGCAGGAGGAGGCTCTTCCCCAATTTATCGAAACGGGAGGACTCTATGTCAAAATCTAACTTTACACGTCGTGGTGTGTTGAAAACCAGTGCCCTTGCAGGCGCTGGTGTTGCTTTGCCAACGATCTTCACAGCCTCATCAGCGGCTGCTTACATGAACGAGCCGAAGGGTGGCACTGTCACGCTTGGTTTCAACGTTCCACAGTCAGGCCCCTATGCGGACGAAGGTGCAGACGAACTGCGCGCCTACGAGCTTGCAGTCGAGCACCTGAACGGTGGTGGCGACGGCGGCTTGATGAACACGTTCAGCTCCAAAGCGCTCAAAGGCAACGGCATCCTCGGCAAGAAAGTCGAATATGTCACAGGCGACACGCAGACAAAGTCTGACGCGGCGCGTGCTTCTGCGAAATCCATGATCGAGAAAGACGGCGCTGTGATGATCACAGGCGGCTCGTCTTCAGGTGTTGCTGTTGCTGTTCAGGCTCTTTGCCAAGAGGCAGGCGTTATCTTTATGGCCGGCCTGACGCACTCAAACGACACGACAGGAAAAGACCGCAAAGCCAATGGCTTCCGCCACTTCTTCAACTCTTACATGTCAGGCGCCGCTCTCGCGCCCGTGCTTCAGAAAATGTATGGCTCAGACCGTAAAGCCTATCACCTGACAGCCGACTACAACTGGGGTTACACCACAGAAGAGGCCATCAAGTCTTCAACAGAAGCCATGGGCTGGGAAACTGTGAACGCTGTGAAAACACCGCTGACACAAACAGACTTCTCAAGCTACATCGCCCCTGTTTTGCAGTCCGGTGCTGACGTTCTGGTTCTGAACCACTACGGCGGTAACATGGTGAACTCGCTGACCAACGCGGTTCAGTTCGGCCTGCGTGACAAGCAAGTCAACGGCAAGAACTTTGAAATCGTCGTTCCGCTCTACTCACGCCTGATGGCAAAGGGTGCTGGTGCCAACGTTAAAGGCATCTTCGGCTCGACAAACTGGCACTGGTCACTGACAGACGAAGGCTCAAAAGCATTCGTTAAATCGTTTGGTGAAAAGTACGGCTTCCCACCCTCACAGGCGGCACACACATGCTACGTGCAAGCCCTGCTCTATGCAGATGCGTGTGAGCGCGCGGGCACATTCAACCCTTGTGGCGTTGTTGAAGCGCTTGAAGGTTTTGAATTTGACGGCATGGGCAACGGCAAGACACTCTACCGTGCCGAAGACCACCAGTGCTTCAAAGACGTTCTCGTCGTGAAGGGTAAAGAGAACCCGACATCCGAGTTCGACCTGCTCGAAATCGTTGAAGTCACGCCGGTTGAGCAAGTCACATATGCACCAGACCACCCCCAGTTTGCGGGCGGTAACCTGGGCACATGTAACTCAGGCGCATAACTTCTTTACGCTTTAGGGCGGGCCTTGGCTCGCCCTAATCCTTTTGCCNCGNNNTCANGGGGCTCTCCAAACACATCCGGGGTGGGACAATGGACGCAATCGTTCTGCAGATTCTGAACGGGCTCGACAAGGGCTCNGCCTATGCGCTGATCGCGCTAGGCCTTACACTCATTTTTGGCACGCTCGGCGTTGTCAACTTCGCACATGGTGCATTGTTCATGATCGGCGCTTTCTGCGCGGTGACGTTCTCTCGCATTCTCACATGGTCTCACACCGTCATCGACGAAACGAGAACCGACTTTTTGGGCAACCCCCTGAAAGTGCAGGTGCCGCATATCTACGACTGGTTCGGCCAGACCACGGGCGATGCCATCATAGACTGGGCCGTACCGCTCTCAATCCTGTTCACCGTGCCTGTCATGCTCTTTGTGGGCTATGCCATGGAGCGCGGGCTGATCAAACACTTCTACAAACGCCCTCACGCCGACCAGATCCTCGTGACCTTCGGCCTCGCGATCGTTTTGCAGGAAGTCATCAAATACTATTACGGTGCCAACCCGATCCCGACACCCGCACCTGCGGTGTTTGCAGGCAGCTTTGATTTTGGCGCGCTTCTGGGCTTTGATCCGAACACGATCATCTACCCCTACTGGCGCCTTGTTTACTTTGCCTTCGCAGCCGTGATCATCGGCGCTGTGTTTGCCTTCTTGCAGTTCACCACCTTCGGGATGGTCGTGCGTGCAGGCATGGCTGACCGCGAAACCGTTGGCCTCCTGGGCATCAACATCGACAAGCGCTTCACCATCATGTTCGGCATCGCTGCCGCCGTGGCTGGCCTTGCAGGTGTTATGTATGCGCCCATCAACTCGCCAAACTATCACATGGGCATGGACTTTCTCGTCCTCAGCTTCGTTGTGGTTGTTGTGGGCGGTATGGGCTCGCTGCCCGGCGCTGTGCTCGCAGGCTTCCTGCTTGGTGTGCTCGAAAGCTTTGCCTCAATGGCCATCGTTCTCGAAATTTTGCCAGGCCTGAACCAGATCATCATCTATCTGGTCGCCATTATCATTCTACTCACCCGTCCCCGTGGCCTTATGGGTCGCAAAGGCGTGATGGAGGACTAAGCCATGCTCGGACTAGACAAAAAAGACTTCACACTTCTCATGATCGTCGTGGGCCTCACAATGCTCGCACCGTTCCTTCTCAACCCCTTCCCCGAAGGCTCAGGCTTGGCACAGTTCAATGCGGGCTACCCAGACCTTATGCAGCGCTTTGTGATCTTCGGGATCTTTGCCATCGGCTTCAACATCCTGTTTGGCCTCACAGGCTACCTCAGCTTCGGACACGCTGCCTTTCTGGGTGTCGGCTCCTACGCTGCAATCTGGATGATGAAGCTGCTGACAACCAACGTGCTGCCAGCCATGGTTATGGCTGTCATTATCGCAGGGCTCTTTGCTCTGGTGGTTGGCTACGTTAGTTTGCGCCGCTCGGGCATCTACTTCTCGATCCTGACACTCGCTTTCGCGCAAATGTCCTTCGCCATGGCCTATTCGGTTCTCACGCCCATCACGGGTGGTGAAACCGGCCTACAGCTCAAGCTCGGTGATGCCCGCATTCTTGACGGCGCTTTGGCCGCAGGCGAGCAGGCGCGTGCCAACATCTTCGGGTTGAACATGAGTTCAAGCTACGAAATGGCGATGGGCAACTGGCTCTTCACCTTCAACGCGGGCTACTATCTTGCCGCTATGGTGATGGTGCTCAGCTTCTACATGGCGATCCGCATCTTCCGCTCGCCTTTCGGCCTCATGCTGCGCGCGGTGAAGTCCAACCAGAACCGCCTCAACTACACAGGTCTCAACCCGCGCCCCTACACGCTCGCAGCCTTTGTGATCTCGGGCATGTATGCGGGCCTCGCAGGCGGCCTTATGGTGGCAATGGACACTCAGGTTGGCCCGGAGCGTATGTTCTGGACAGCCTCAGGCGAAGTTGTCCTCATGACAATCCTCGGCGGCGCAGGCACACTCATCGGACCAGTGCTCGGCGCGGGCTTGATCAAATACATGGAAAACATCCTGTCCAAGATCAACTCCGACATCCTGCACACGTGGTTTGCCTTCCTGCCCGATGGGCTTGAAGACTTCATCGTCGCAATCGTCTACCCCTTCATCGGCAAGGGCTGGCACCTGACACTCGGCATTATCTTCATGCTTGTTGTGATCTTCCTGCCAGGCGGCCTCGTTGAAGGTGGCCAACGCATCGCCAAACTCTTCAAAGGCAAAAAAGCCCAAGAAGACACGGCTCAATCCACACCGGCAGAATAAGGAGAGCTTCAATGGGTATTCTTGAAGTCAAAAACGTCGGCAAGCGCTTCGGCGGCCTGCAAGCTCTGGACAACGTAGAGCTCAGCGTCAAAGAAAACAGCTGTCACGCGATCATCGGCCCGAACGGTGCTGGCAAATCCACCCTGCTCAACGTCTTCGTGGGCAAGCTCATCCCCGACACAGGCTCTGTCATGTTTGACGGCCAGTCGGTTCTGGGCCGCACGCCTTACGAAATCAACCAGATGGGCATCTCCCGCGTGTTCCAGACCCCTGAGATCTTCGGTGACCTCTCGGTGATGGAAAACATGATGATCCCCGTCTTTGCAAAGCGTGACGGCTCCTTCCGTATGCACGCCGTGCAAGGCATGATGAGCGATAAGGATATCGTAGAGAAGGCCGAGGCCATGCTCGAAGATATGGGCCTTGCCGACAAACGGGGCATGCAGGCGTCCTCCATGTCACGGGGCGACAAACGCCGCCTCGAGATCGCCATGTGCCTGAGTCAGGACCCGCGCCTGCTGCTGCTCGATGAGCCGACAGCCGGTATGGCCCGTGCCGACACCAACAACACGATCGACCTGCTCAAGCAGATCAAGGAAGAGCGTGACATCACCATCGCGATCATCGAGCACGACATGCACGTTGTCTTCTCGCTCGCCGACAGGATCACGGTTCTGGCGCAAGGCACACCCCTTGTGGAAGACCATCCTGAAAACATCAAAGGCCACCCGAAAGTGCGCGAAGCGTACTTGGGCGAAGCGGCTTAAGGGAGAAAAACCATGAACGTCAAACCCGACTTCTCCAAAGGCAAAAACTACGCCGAAACAGCCCCCGCCTACCTCTCGGTCTGGGGCATGGAAAGCTACTATGGCGAAAGCTATATTGTGCAAAACATCAGCTTCAATGTGCATGAAGGCGAGATCCTCGCGCTTCTGGGCCGCAACGGCGCTGGCAAGACATCCACCTTGCGCTCGATTGCCCGCATGGACGCCCCACAGGTGACTCACGGCGAAATCTGGCTCGACCACCAGCCGCTGCACAATATGTCCAGCTATCAGGCGGCACAGGCGGGCATCGGCCTTGTTCCAGAAGACCGCTGCATCATCCCGGGCCTCACCGTTGAAGAAAACCTGCAACTGGCTCAAATCGCTCCCCCGATCGGCTGGTCACTTGAGCGGCTCTACGAGCTGTTTCCACGCCTCAAAGAGCGCCGCAAGCAAGAAGGCGTGACCCTTTCAGGCGGGGAACAGCAGATGCTCGCCGTGGCGCGCGCGCTTGCACGTGACATCAAGGTGCTGCTCTTGGACGAGCCTTACGAGGGCCTCGCCCCTGTCATCGTCGACGAGATCGAGAAAACGCTCCGCATCATCAAAGAGCAAGGCATCACAACCATTCTGGTTGAGCAAAACGCCGTCCGCGCCCTTGAGCTCGCCGACCGCGCCGTGATCCTTGACACGGGTGGCATCGTCTTTGACGGGTCTGCCGCCGAAGTGCTTGAAAACGCAGAGCTGCGCGCCGAATATCTCGCAATCTAAAGTCTCTCCCAGGCCCGCCGTCTGACCCACGCGTCACAGGCGGGCCACTTAAGAGGCCAAACAAAAGACAAATGGGAAACCGCTATGTCCAAAACCTATCCCCCTTCCGCCGCCATGGCCGCCAACGCCCACGTCGACGCTGCCAAATACGATGAAATGTATGCCGCCTCTGTGAGTGACCCCAACGGGTTCTGGGGCGAACATGGCAAGCGCATTGATTGGATCAAGCCGTTTACCAAAGTGAAAAACGTCTCGTTTGAGCCTGGCAACGTCGATATCAAATGGTTTGAAGACGGCACCCTCAATGTCGCCGCCAACTGTGTTGACCGCCACGTCGCCACGCGCGGCAACCAAACCGCCATCATCTTTGAGCCCGACGACCCCTCAGAGCCGGCCCAGCACATCACCTACGCCGAGTTGCACGGCCATGTCGGCAAAATGGCCAATGTTCTCAAGAACATGGGTGTCACCAAAGGCGACCGCGTTATCATCTACATGCCAATGATCCCCGAGGCGGCCTATGCCATGCTCGCCTGCGCCCGTATCGGTGCGATCCATTCCATCGTCTTTGCGGGCTTCTCGCCCGATGCCTTGGGCGCCCGCGTCAACGGCTGTCAGGCCAAAGTTGTCATCACAGCCGACCACGCCCCCCGCGGTGGCCGCAAAACCAAGCTCAAAGACAACGTCAACCAAGCCCTCTTGCACGACACCGACGATGTGAAATGCCTTGTTGTAAAGCGCACAGGCGATCAGGTCGCGTGGCGCGGCGAGCTTGATTTCTGGTATCATGAAGAGATCGAGAAAGTCTCGGCCGACTGCCCCGCCGAAGAGATGAGCGCAGAAGACCCGCTTTTCATTCTCTACACCTCAGGCTCCACAGGCCAACCCAAAGGCGTTGTGCATTGCTCTGGCGGCTATCTCGTCTGGGCGTCCATGACACAGGAAATCACCTTTGATTACCACGATGGTGACGTCTACTGGTGCACCGCCGATGTTGGCTGGGTCACAGGGCACAGCTATATCGTCTACGGCCCTCTGGCCAATGGCGCGACCACGCTGATGTTTGAAGGCACGCCCACCTACCCGGATGCCTCGCGCTTCTGGCAGGTTTGCGAAAAGCACAAGGTCAACCAGTTCTACACCGCCCCCACAGCGCTGCGCGCGCTCATGGGCCAAGGCAACGAATTTGTTGAGAAATGTGACCTCTCTTCGCTCAAAGTTCTCGGGACAGTCGGAGAGCCAATCAACCCGGAAGCCTGGAACTGGTACAATGATGTTGTCGGCGGCGGGCGCTGCCCCATCGTTGACACATGGTGGCAGACCGAGACAGGCGGCCACATGATGACCCCCCTGCCCGGCGCGCACGCCACCAAGCCGGGTGCCGCCATGAAACCTTTCTTTGGTGTCCAGCCCGTTGTTCTTGAGCCCACGTCTGGCGAAGAGATCCACACCTACCCGGTCGAGGGTGTTCTGTGCATGAAAGACAGCTGGCCCGGCCAGATGCGCACCGTGTGGGGCGATCACGAGCGCTTTGAGAAGACCTATTTCTCTGATTATAAGGGCTATTACTTCGCAGGCGACGGCTGCAAACGCGACGAAGATGGCGACTATTGGATCACAGGCCGCGTTGATGACGTGATCAACGTCTCTGGCCACCGTATGGGCACAGCTGAGGTTGAGTCAGCCCTTGTCGCCCACAGCGCCGTGGCCGAAGCCGCAGTTGTTGGTTACCCGCATGACATCAAGGGCCAAGGCATTTATTGCTACGTCACCCTGATGAATGACGCCGAACCAACCGAAGAATTGCGCAAAGAGCTGCGCACTTGGGTCCGTCAGGAGATCGGTCCGATTGCCTCGCCCGACCTCATCCAATGGGCCCCCGGCCTGCCCAAAACCCGCTCAGGCAAGATCATGCGCCGCATTCTGCGCAAGATTGCCGAGAACGACTTTGGCGCTCTGGGTGATATCTCCACGCTGGCAGAACCTGCTGTGGTTGATGATCTCATCGAAAACCGCATGAACCGCGCCTGATTTCAG
>P_2C_Liq_3_UnCtyDRAFT_100561_pt1 | contig 10800 bp, 9 predicted proteins | sample Pon2CUnioCityCA_3_FD_9720 | JGI IMG/M metagenome (IMG submission 9720)
TTTGTGGTAATATCAGAAAGTGAACTTCCTGCCTGTGGTTCTGTTAAACACATGGTTCCGCCCCAAACTCCTGATAACATATTCGGAACATAGGTCTCTTTTAAAGCATCAATACCAAATTCTATAATTAATTCTGCAGCCCCTATCGTTAAACTAGGATACCCAGGTAAATGATTATTTGCAGCGTCCATAATGTATAAAGCCGCATGAAAAACAGATGATGGAATCTGTAAACCTCCATCTTCATAATCAAAAAGGGCAGCAATAATGCCCATTTCTCCTGATTGATGCATTACTTTTTGCACTTGTTTATGCACAATTACAGTACCGTCTTTATGATATGCAGGAGTTTCATCCATTTCTTGAAAATAGGGATACAACTCTCTATCAGAAAATTCTTTTACTGAATCTATAAACAGATTTAAAGACTCCATATTGTGTTCTTGAAATCGTTCTCTTGATAGTAAATTTTCTAATTTATGGATATCATAAAGTATATATTTAAGCGTTTCGAGATCTACATACTTTTTTGACATTTTCTTAAGTTTTAAAGTGATTTTTTAGTAATTCTTTATCTATACCGATTACTTCTTCAAATATAACAAAAATATATTATGCGTGCATAATATATTGCTTTAGAAAAACAGCTAAGAAAAGATGATGTATGTATTTGATTTGTAAAGATAGTTGCGAGACAATTCCGCAAAAAATAGAAATCACCACAACTTATATTCTAGAAATAAAAAGTTAAAGCGAGTTTTTAATTTTTTGCAGTTCGGCTTTTACAGCCTCTAATCTGCTAATAATTTCATGATGATTAAAAACGTTTTCAGGATTTTTCTTCAGCTTTTGTTTTGCTCCTTCTAAGGTAAAGCCTCTTTCTTTTACTAAATTATAAATGAGCTTAAAGTTGTTAATATCATCTTGCGTAAAAAGCCGATTCCCTTTTGCATTTTTTTTAGGCTTAATAATATCAAACTCTTTTTCCCAAAAACGAATATGTGAGGTATTTACATGAAAAGCTTTGGCAACCTCGCCAATTTTATAATATCGTTTTTCAGGTAAATCTATGTGCATTGTTCAGTATTCAGTATTCAGTATTCAGTATTCAGTATTCAGTATTCAGTATTCAATATTCAATATTCAATATTCAAAACTAAAAAAAGAGGCTGTTTGAAAAGTAATTTTTTTTATATTTTTTTTTAATTATCAACAAGAAANCNATCAAAAAGCTTCAAAGAATATAACAAGAGGCTGTTTAACTTTTCAAACAGCCTTTTCATTCTCTTGAGTCTTGTCTCTTGCCTCTCCTCTAACGTCTCTTGTGTTTTACCCCTCGTCTCTAAGCAAAAAATTAATCGTAAGATTGACTTTCTTCTGACGTTTTTTGCAGTGTTGCAAATTCATCTAAAGATAAATCGCCATAATAAAAGTTGATCGGATTTAAAGCGATGCCATTTTTATGCACTTCGTAATGTAAATGTGCTGCAACAGATAAACCTGTATTACCCACATAACCAATTAAATCGCCTCTTTTTACTTTTGCATTTCTTTTAACAGCCATTTTACTCATATGTGCATATACTGTTTTATACCCATAACCATGTTCTATAAAAACCACTTTCCCAAACGTTGTACTTCGTTGTGCTAAACTTACAGTTCCATCTCCAGAGGCATAGATAGGTGTTCCTTTTGGTGCTGTAAAATCCATACCCTTATGAAACTTGTTTATTTTTAAAATAGGATGCATTCTCATTTTATACCCAGAAGCTACATAGAAATCACCTTTTTTAATAGGTAATATCGCAGGAATTGACGCCAACATTTCTTTCTTCTCTTTAGCTAACGCAACGATTTCATCTAAAGATTTAGATTGTACAGAAATTTGAGTGGATAGTATGTCTATTTTCTTAGAAATATCCATAACCAACTCAGAATTATCATATCCCTCTAAATTTTTATATCGATTTACACCACCAAAACCTGCTTTTCGTTGTTCTTCTGGTATGGGATTTGCTTCAAAATACGCTCTGTATATATTGTTGTCTCGTTCTTGCATCTGCTGCAAAACCTCAGCCATTTCATCTGCTTGTTTATTGGTTAATTCAAGATTAAACTTTGCAAATTCTAATTCTCTTTCAAGTGTTAACTCGTTTGGTGTTTTTAATATTTGACTAAAGCCAATAAAGCCAATAAAAGCAATTAAAATAATACCTAAAAAGCTGAACAATATTTTTCGATAATAATCGGTCTTTTTTACAGCAATTTTTCTGTAAGAAAGCGTATCCTCATCATAATAATATTTTACTTTTGCCATATTACTAAATATAGTATTTTTGTGCTTGTTTTTTGATTTTTATTAAAATCTCTTTGTAAGAACAACTCACAAATTTACAAAATGTTTTACAACTGCCTTTTTTAGGTGGTTTTTTTAAAAATTAATTAACACAATCCAACTTGTTGGAAACTTCCATTATATGAAATCTCAAGATATACGTGCTACTTTTTTAAAGTTTTTCCAAGAAAAAAATCATTTGGTAGTGCCTTCTGCGCCTATGGTTACCAAAGATGATCCAACTTTACTTTTTGTAAATTCTGGAATGGCACCTTTTAAAGAATATTTTTTAGGAAATGGAACTCCAAAAAAGAATAGAATAACAGATTCACAAAAATGTTTGCGTGTTTCTGGGAAGCATAACGATTTAGAAGAGGTGGGTTATGATACCTATCATCACACTTTATTTGAGATGTTGGGCAACTGGTCTTTTGGCGATTATTTTAAAAAAGAAGCTATTGCTTGGGCTTGGGAGTTGTTAACAGAAGTGTACAAAATTGATAAAGACATACTTTATGTAACCGTTTTTGAAGGAAGTGATGATGCCGACAATTTAAAAATGGATACAGAAGCGTATGATTTGTGGAAACAATACATAGCCGAAGACCGGATTTTAAAAGGAAATAAAAAAGATAATTTTTGGGAGATGGGCGAGCAAGGACCTTGTGGACCTTGTTCTGAAATTCACGTTGATATACGCTCTGCCGAAGAAAAAGCAAAAGTTGATGGTAAAACACTGGTAAATGCCGATCATCCGCAAGTGGTAGAAATTTGGAATTTGGTTTTTATGCAATACAACAGAAAAGCCAATGGTTCATTAGTCGATTTACCAAACAAGCATATTGATACGGGTATGGGCTTTGAGCGCTTGTGTATGGTTTTACAAAATGTACAATCGAATTATGATACTGATGTTTTTACGCCGATAATTAGAGAAATTGAAACGATTACCAGCACTAAATATGGTACAAACGAAAAACAGGATATTGCAATTCGTGTAATTTCTGATCATGTAAGAGCTGTTGCATTTTCTATAGCCGATGGACAATTACCAAGTAATACAGGTGCTGGCTATGTAATTCGTAGAATTTTAAGGCGTGCTGTACGTTATGGTTTTACCTTTTTAGATAAAAAAGAACCATTTATCTACAGGTTGGTTTCGGTTTTGAGCGAAAAAATGGGAACAGCTTTCCCTGAATTGAAAGGGCAAAAACAATTGATAGAAAACGTAATTAAAGAAGAAGAAACTTCTTTTTTAAGAACTTTAGATCAAGGTTTGGTTTTGTTGGATGGTATCATTCAATCCTCAAAAACCAAAGAAATTTCTGGTGATAAAGTTTTTGAATTGTATGACACTTTCGGTTTTCCAATAGATTTAACTGCTTTAATTCTTTCTGAAAAAGGATATACTTTAGATGCAAAAGGTTTTGAAGAGGAATTGCAAAAACAAAAAAACAGATCTAGAGCAGCAAGTGAAATGTCTACTGAAGATTGGACAGTTTTACAAGATGATGCTGTTGAAGAATTTGTTGGTTATGATTTTTTAGAAGCGAATGTAAAACTAACGCGATACAGAAAAGTAACCTCTAAAAAAGAGGGTGAAATGTATCAATTGGTGTTTAATTTAACGCCATTTTATCCAGAAGGAGGAGGACAAGTTGGTGATAAAGGATATTTAGAAGATACCAATGGAGATGTTGTGTATATTCTAGACACTAAAAAAGAAAACAATGTAATTATTCACTTTGCAAAAAATCTTCCAAAACATTTAAATTCAACATTTAAAGCAGTAGTCGATGCAAAACAACGCTACAGAACAGAATGCAATCATACAGCTACACATTTATTGCACCAAGCATTAAGGGCAATTTTAGGAACGCATGTAGAACAAAAAGGTTCTGCGGTGCATTCTAAATATTTACGTTTCGATTTTTCTCATTTTTCTAAATTAACTGTAGATGAGTTAAGAGAAATTGAAAACTTTGTAAATGCTAGAATTGAGGGGAAACTTCCCCTTGAAGAAAAAAGAAATATTCCCATGCAACAAGCCCTTGACGAAGGCGCAATGGCACTGTTTGGTGAAAAATATGGGGATACTGTTAGAGCTATTAAATTTGGTAAGTCTATAGAATTATGTGGTGGAACTCACGTAAAAAATACAGGTGATATTTGGCACTTTAAAATAAAATCTGAAGGTGCCGTTGCTGCAGGAATTCGCAGAATTGAAGCCATTACCAATGAAGCTGTAAAAGATTTTTATTTTGATAATAACAGAACTTTATTTGAAGTAAAAGATTTGTTAAATAATACGAAAGATCCTGTAAAAGCAGTTCAAAAATTACAAAATGAAAATGCTGAATTACAAAAACAAGTGGAGCAATTGTTAAAAGATAAAGCACAAAATTTATCTAGTGAATTAAAAAATCAATTGCAAGAAATTAATGGTGTTCAGTTTTTAGCAACCAAAATAGATTTAGATGGGAATATCAAAATTTATTTTTAGTATTTGCTTCATCACCAACAAAAGAAAAGGCAATGTTAACTTGTTATATCTCTAAAGAATTGGCAAGTGAACGCGGTTATAATGCAGGAACTGTAGTTCGTGAACTAGGAAAACTAATTCACGGAGGTGGAGGAGGCCAACCTTTCTTTGCAACTGCAGGCGGAAAAAATCCTGGAGGAATTCCCAAAGCCTTAGATCGAGCAAAAGATTATTTGGCGTAAATTTTTAGTGATTTGAAAACAATAAAAAACAAACTAACTTTCCTTGTTGTCCTTTTAATTATTATCATAATATTGATTCTTTCTGCGTACGGAATTTGGTATGCTAGTTCTTTTTTGTTTGTAAAATAACTCTATTTTTCAACTTTCTTAATAGCAGTAGAATATCTATGAAACTCCAAACCAAAATCCCAATAAAAAAAGAAACACGAAATCAAATCGAGTATCGCTCAAAAATCCTATTATTAGGCTCTTGTTTTTCAGAAAATATCGGTTCTAAATTCAACTATTTTAAATTCCGAGCAGTTCAAAATCCGTTTGGTATTCTGTTTCATCCAAAAGCGATAGAAACCTTTATTACGAATGCAATTAATCTAAAAGAATATCAAGAAAAAGATTTAATCTTTCAAAACGAGCGTTGGCATTGTTTCGATGCACATTCTAGTTTGAGTTCTTCAGAAAAAAATAAATTTTTAGAAAACTTAAATGCTGCAATTTCTACAACCCAGACAACATTAAAAAAAGCTTCACATATCATCATTACGCTTGGAACTTCTTGGGTATATCGATTTATAGAAAATGATACAATTGTTGCAAATTGCCATAAAATTCCGCAAAAAAAATTCTTGAAAGAATTATTGACGGTTGATGAAATTACAGAAAGTGTAGACGCCACAATTGCACTTATTAAATCTGTAAATAAAGATGTTACTATACTATTTACAGTTTCGCCTGTTCGTCATTTAAAAGATGGTTTTGTAGAAAATATGCAAAGTAAAAGTCATTTAATTGCAGCAATGCATCATATAATTGATGTCGGGAAAAACATCTATTATTTTCCTGCTTATGAAATTATGATGGATGAATTACGTGATTATCGTTTTTATACAGAAGATATGATTCACCCAAATACAACTGCTATCAATTATATTTGGGAGAAATTTGTAGCTACTTGGTTTTCAGAACAAACCTCATCAACCTTAAAAGAGATTGATACCATTCAAAAAGGAATGCAACACAAACCTTTTCATAGTGCATCAAAAGAACATCAACTTTTTTTAGAAAATTTATCTGCAAAAAAAGAGAAGATTAAAGCAACCTACCCCTTTGAATTCTAATAAATCAACTACTTTTCTATATACTGATCTACATTTTGCCAAGGACCACCGTTAATTACGTCAACACCATTTTGCTTTAAGAATTGTGTTGCTTGTCCACTTCTTCCTCCACTTCTGCATACAGCAATTACTGGTTTATTCCAAGATTTAATCTGATCAACCTCAAGAGGAATCAAATTTAATACAATATGTTTTGCTCCATTAGTATGGCCATCATTCCACTCTTGTTGTGTTCTAACATCTAAAATAACGGCTTCTTTTTCTAAGTATTCTTTAATTTCTAAACTCATATCTTTTCTTTTAAATATATCAAATAATCCCATATTATTTTTATTTAAAGTTGATGCAAATTTAAACCATTTTCGATAAGATTTGTGTAACTTTTGTTACTTTTTAAATCATTTAGAACCTTTAAAATTTCAGTTTGAATGGAAAAATTATGTTCTAATGCCAGTTCATAAATTTCCAAAAATAACAACCAATCTTCAGGAAAATCACTTTTTAAATGATTAAAAATTTTGATTATTTTTATTTCTGTAGATGTATTTAATTCACGCATTTGAAGCACTTCGTTATACAAACCATAAAGTATTTTCTCTTGATCAGAATATTGTATTTTATGTGTTTTTACTTCAGAAACCTTACTAGTATCTATAAACGAACTCACGTCTGCAGGACCTGCATAGGCTGATATTACTTCTTTACCAACGGCCATATCATACAAACCCCATTCTGGTTGAAACAAAACCTCATCTTTGTAGGTTACTGTGCATTCATCAAAAGTGATCATTAAAATCTTACCTCGTAAATCTCTAGTACCTGTAATTGCTTTTCCTTTTAATATGATACCACTTTCAAATTCTAAAGTCATGAACTGACCTTCGTAAATTCCGTAGACTTTTAGGTCTCTAGGGCTCATGTCTTCAATGGGTAAATTAATGCCTTTTAGCTTCCCAATCGGACTTCCAAATCCGTTTTGATGCACAGAAACTCCATGACCAATTAATTCTTTATCTCTATTGGCTAGAGCTGTTTTTCCTTTGGTTTGAAAATAGGCTACTTTGTTATTTTTAAACTGTATTACCTTATCAAAAATACCTGAAATTTGAATACCTGTGGTTAATTCTATTGTACCTAAATTTTTAGAATCTATTAATTTTTGAATTCCGTTTAAACCACCTTTTCTTAGTGCCATTGTGTTTGCAAACTCATCTAAAACCAAACTTAAATAGGCAAAATCTGGTGTTACAAATAATTGTGGTTGTGGTTTGGTAATATCGAAATTTATAGAGGCCGCTTCAATTGAGTAAGGTATTTTTTTTACTTTATCTTGCAAACACCAAGCACTTTCGCCAATCGAAGAAAGTAAACCCGCTCCATAAATTTTTGGGTTTGTTAAGGCACCTATTAAACCATACTCTACTGTCCACCAATGTAAATTACGAATCATTGCCATTTCAGACAATTCGCCCATATTGTTTTGTAGCCATTCTACTTTTTCTTGCGCTTCTTGAATTTCTTTTTCTGTAGAATTCGGATTTTCTTTTAAGATCGATAAAAGACGAATGGCTTCATACATTTCATAATCTTTAGCTGATGATATGGCTTTGCTGCCAATTTCGCCAAAACGTCTTAAATATTCTGCATATTCTGGATTTGCAATAATTGGTGCATGACCTGCTGCTTCATGAATAATATCTGGTGCAGGTGTGTATTCTATATGATTTATGGTTCTCATATCTGATGCTATCACCAAAACATTATACGCCTGAAACTCCATAAAAGCATTTGGCGGAATAAAACCATCTACAGAAACAGAAGCCCAACCAATTTCTTTTAAAATTCTGTTCATACCCTCCATTCTTGGTATGTTATCTACAGAAATTCCGGTTTTCGCTAAACCAGAGATGTACGATTTATGCGCGACTTTACTTAAATAATCTACATTCATTCTCATCACATAACGCCAAACAGCTTGGTTTTGGGCAGTATATTCATCATAAGGTTGCTTTACAACAAACTTGTGTAAATGTTTGGGCAACTTTCTAGTTACCTCGTTCATTTCAAAATGAGTTTCCATTAAAATTTAATATAATTTACATCGTAAAATTACGAATTTTGTAATTACTCAACTCTTTTTTTATTGTTAAAAATTATATTACCACCTATTAAAGGTTTTCGTTATTAAATCGACAATTGTAACATTTTTACGTTTTTCGTAACTAATACTATAAATCTTTACTGCTATGAGTTTTACATCCCACATGATTGCTAGTTTAAAACACAATAAAAGAACCCCAATTTCTGCCTTTGAAAAAATAAAAAACTTTAAAGAAGGTATTAATATTCAGATTTCTTTTAAAAAGAAAGCTACTGTACATCAATTAAAAAGCATCAAAGAAAAATTACAAGCAGAACATAAAAGAACAACTAGAAGAAACCTTGTAGTTTTAGTTACAATAATTATAATATTGGTTTACGTTATCGGTTTCGTAAAATTTTAAAAATATCACCAAAATGTTTCTTATTTTTACGTGATAAAACAACAAAATGAACAAGAAAGTTATCTTAATGATTTTAGATGGTTGGGGCATTACTCAAGACCCAAAAGTATCTGCTATTTACAACGCAAAAACACCATATATCAATGCGTTATATGATAAATATCCGAATGCACAATTAAGAACAGATGGAGAACATGTAGGTTTACCACAAGGACAAATGGGGAATTCTGAAGTTGGTCATATGAATTTGGGAGCTGGTAGAATTGTCTATCAAAATCTAGCAAGAATCAACAAAGCTGTTAGAGAAAAAACTTTAGGTAAAGAAAAAGTGTTGTTAGACACTTTTAAATACGCCAAAGAAAATAATAAAAAAGTACATTTATTAGGCTTGGTTTCTAATGGAGGAATCCACGCACATATCAATCATTTAAAAGGAATTTTAGATGTTGCTAAAGAAAATAAAGTTGATAATGTATTCTTACACGCATTTACTGACGGGAGAGATTGTGACCCAAAATCTGGTACTTTTTTCATTAATGACATTCAAAAATACATGAAAAAAACTACTGGCGAATTAGCGACTGTTACTGGACGTTATTATGCTATGGATAGAGACAATAGATGGGAACGTGTTAGTGAGGCGTATCATGGAATTGTTAATGGTGTGGGTACAAAAACTACAGATGCAATGGCTACCATCAACAAAAATTATCAAGAGGGTTTAACTGATGAATTTCACAAACCAATTATTATAACCAACGAAGAGGGCACTGCAAAAGCAAAAATTGAAGAAGGTGATGCTGTTATTTTCTTTAATTACAGAACAGACAGAGGAAGGGAATTGACCAATGCATTATGCCAAAACGATTTCCCTGATTATGGAATGAAAAAATTAGATTTGTATTTTACAACCATCACTTTATATGATACTTCTTTTACAGGAATCAATGTAATTTACAATAACGATAACATCAAAAATACCTTAGGTGAAGTTTTAGCCGAGGCTGGCAAAAAACAAATAAGAATAGCAGAAACCGAAAAATATCCGCACGTCACGTTTTTCTTTTCAGGTGGACAAGAAACTCCGTTTAAAGGAGAATCTCGTATTTTAAGAAACTCACCAAAAGTTGCTACCTACGATTTAAAACCAGAAATGTCTGCTTACGAATTAAAAGATGCGCTTTGTGAAGATTTAGAAAAAGGCGAAGCTGATTTTGTATGTTTAAACTTTGCAAATGGAGATATGGTTGGTCATACAGGAATTATGGAGGCTGCTATTAAAGCTTGTGAGGCAGTAGACATTTGCGCTAAAGAAGTCATCGAAACTGGATTGGCTAATGGATATAGCACATTGTTAATTGCAGATCATGGAAATTGCGAAACGATGATGAATCCAGACGGATCACCTCATACAGCACATACCACAAACCCAGTGCCTTTTATTTTAATTGATGATGAAATAAAATCAATAAAAAGTGGTATTCTAGGTGATATTGCACCAACTATTTTAGAATTAATGGGAGTAAAACAACCAAAAGAAATGACGCAACACTCGCTATTATAAAAGTATGAAGAATTTATTATTACTTTTCTTAACTGTATTTTTTATTGCTTGTAATGCCAACAAAGCAGTAATAGAAACTAAAAAAGAAGAAGTCAAAAAAATTGTAAGAACAAAAGCAAAAGAAGTAACGGCTGCAAAAAATGACAGAGGTTACTTAATTGGTATTGCCAATAAAGCATCGTTTAGAGATGCTTCTTTTAAACCTTGGTATGACAGCAGATATGCCGAGTATAAAACTGACTCAGTTATTATAGGACAGTTAAAACCAATAATTAACGATTATACCATTAAAGGTTTTATGGGAACTTGGTGTGGAGATAGCAAAAGAGGAGTGCCTCGTTTCTATAAAATTTTAGAAGAAACAGGTTTTGACGAAGATTATTTTGAGTTAATAACTGTAGGTAGAAATAAAAAAACACCCGATAATCTTCAAGAAGGTTTTGATTTAATTCGTGTACCTACGTTTATCTTTTTTAAAGATGGTAAAGAAGTTGGGCGCTTTGTAGAAAGACCTAGAGAAACTATGGAAAAAGATATTTTAAAAATAATTACAGGAGC
>P_2C_Liq_3_UnCtyDRAFT_100563_pt1 | contig 10794 bp, 11 predicted proteins | sample Pon2CUnioCityCA_3_FD_9720 | JGI IMG/M metagenome (IMG submission 9720)
CGGGGCGGGGCCGGATTATGTCAATGCCGCCGCCCGCCTGTCGTCTAACAAATCGCCTGCAGAAGTCTTGCATATCTTGCACCAGATCGAGGCCGAGTTTGGCCGCGAGCGCATTCAGCGTTGGGGGATGCGCAGCCTTGATCTTGATATCCTCGCCGCAGGGCAAACTGTGCTGCCCGATCAGCAAACCTATGATCACTGGCAAACGCTCGGCGTCGAGGCGCAGCGCACCACCGCCCCCACCGAGCTTATTTTGCCCCATCCCCGGCTGTCAGAGCGCGCGTTTGTCCTCGTTCCGCTCGCCGATATTGCGCCCGATTGGGCCCACCCCGTCTTGCGGCGCACCGTGCGCGAGATGCTTGCCGCGCTCCCTGCCAAAGAAAAAGACTCGGTTCTTCCCTGTTAAGGTGGCTTTTTGGCCTTGTGTTTCAGGTGCAAGGCCCCTAAATACGGGCCTTCACAAGACTGATCTGGAGTGACCCATGGCCCGTGTGACCGTTGAAGATTGCGTAGACAAAGTTCCAAACCGTTTTGAGCTTGTCATGCTCGCGTCGCATCGTGCCCGCGAAATCTCTGCTGGTGCATCGCTCACAGTAGAGCGCGACAACGACAAAAACCCCGTTGTGGCCCTGCGCGAGATCGCTGACGAAACCCAGACAGCCGACAATCTGCGCGAGCGTCTGATCGAAAGCAACCAGACCCAGATCGAAGTTGATGAGCCTGAAGATGATGCTATGGCGCTTCTGATGGGGGCCGAGGCTGACAAGCCGTCTGATGACGACATGACAGAAGAGCAGCTCTTGCGCCAGTTGATGGAAGCACAAGGTCAGGGCTAACCTGCCAGAAGGTGATCTAGCGGATGATTCCTCCAGTCGATGAGCTTCTAAGCCTCGTCCGCGCATATAACCCGAAAACAAATGAACGCCTCATCACCGAGGCCTACGAGTTTGCCAAGGCCGCACATGACGGCCAGAAGCGGCATTCTGGCGAATCATACTTCACCCATCCGTTTGCTGTTGCTCAAATTCTGGCAGGCCAACGGCTGGATGACAGCACGCTGATCACCGCCCTGTTGCACGATACAATCGAAGACACGGGCGCCTCTTATGAAATCGTGAGCGACAAGTTCAGCCGCGAAGTCGCCGATCTTGTCGATGGCGTCACCAAACTGACCAATCTTCAGCTCTCCTCCACCGAGACCAAACAGGCCGAAAACTTTCGCAAACTGTTTATCGCCATGTCCCGCGATCTCAGGGTCATTCTGGTCAAGCTCGCTGACCGTCTGCACAATATGCGCACGATCAAGGCCATGCGCCCTGACAAACAGGCCCAAAAAGCGCGTGAAACAATGGATATCTATGCGCCCCTCGCAGGCCGCATGGGGATGCAGTGGATGCGCGAAGAGCTGGAAGACCTCGCCTTCAAAGTCCTCAATCCCGAAGGCCGCGCCAGCATTATGCGCCGCTTCATCACGCTGCAAAACGAAACCGACGATGTAATCGAACGAATCACAGCCGATATGACACTAGAACTCGACAAAGCAGGGATCGAGGCCCAGATTATTGGCCGCGCCAAGAAGCCCTATTCGATCTGGCGCAAAATGCAGGAAAAGGAACTCGCCTTTTCCCGCCTGTCCGACATCTACGGCTTTCGTATCATCTCCCGAACCGAAGCCGATTGCTACCGTATCCTTGGCGTGATCCATCAACGCTGGCGCGCGATTCCGGGCCGCTTTAAAGACTACATCAGCCAGCCCAAATCCAACGGTTATCGCTCGATCCATACGACCGTTTCGGGCCGTGACGGCAAACGTGTCGAAGTCCAGATCCGCACCCAGCAAATGCATGATGTCGCCGAAAGCGGCGTGGCGGCGCATTGGTCCTACCGCGACGGTGTGCGCACAGAAAATCCCTTTGCCGTTGATCCTGTCAAATGGGTCTCGGGCCTCACAGAGCAGTTTGACGCCGAGGAAGACCACGACGCCTTTCTCGAAATCGTCAAACTCGAAATGTATGCCGATCAGGTTTTCTGCTTTTCGCCCAAGGGCGATGTGATCAAACTGCCCCGTGGCGCAACGCCGCTTGATTTTGCCTATGCCATTCACACCCGAATTGGCGATGCCTGCGTCGGCGCCAAGATCGACCATATGCGGGTGCCGCTCTGGACCCGTATCCGCAACGGCCAATCTGTCGAAATCATCACAGCCGAAGGCCAGACGCCCCAGCCGACATGGCTTGATATGGCCGTCACGGGCAAAGCCAAAAGCGCCATCCGCCGCGCCCTGCGCGAAATGGACCGTGACCGCTTCATCAAACTGGGCCGCGAAATCGCCCGCGCCGCCTTTGAAAACGTGAGCAAAAAAGCCACAGACAAAGTCCTCGACACCGCCGCCAAAAAACTGCGCCTTGAAGGCCGTGACGAAGTGCTCGCCCGCCTTGGAAGCGCCGAAATCGAGGCCCGCAGCGTTGTGCAGGCGGTCTACCCCGATCTGATCGAAGACCGCGCCGAAGCCGTGGCGCCCGAACGCGCCGTGATCGGCCTCTCTTCCGATCAACACTTCCAGCGCGGCACCTGCTGCCAGCCGCTCCCGGGAGAACGCATCGTCGGGATCACCTATCGTGGCAAAGGGGTTGTCGCGCATCGCATTGATTGTGACAGGCTGACAGATTTTGAAGACCAGCCGGAGCGCTGGCTCGATCTCCATTGGCAGGCCGGAAACCACCCCGCCATCTATCCTGTGACCCTTGAATTGACGATTGGCAATGACGCTGGCGTTTTAGGGCGGGTCTGCACCTTGATTGGCGAGGCCAGGGCCAATATCTCAAATCTGGTCTTTCTGGACCGCAAACCAGACTTTTACAAACTGCGGATTGATGCTGACTTAAGCGACGCCGAGCATTTGCACACGCTCAGCTCGGTGCTGGAAGCGGAGAATGATGTCGCACTTCTCGAACGTGTTGTTGACCCCGAGGCCAGCAACGTTGAAAACGGGGCCGAGGCGCAGTAACAAAATACGGCAAGGACAGAAGTTTTGGTCTTTAAACGGCGAGACAAACGGGCGTGGTGGCAAATTGTCACCGAATTCCTCTACCCGAAAGGGGGATGGGCACGCGCCTTTCACTATGTCCGCCACCGGCTTCACAGACTTCCCGACCCGCCCCACAAGATTGCCCGCGGCATCTGGGCTGGCGTGTTCACAACCTTCACACCGTTCTACGGAATGCACTTTATCGTGGCGGCCCTCATCTCGCGCGTGATGCAAGGCAATCTGATTGCAGCGCTCTTGGCGACTTTTTTTGGCAATCCGCTGACCTATATTCCGATCGGCGTCGCCTCGCTCAAAACGGGCCACTGGCTTCTGGGAACAGAGTTTGAAGTCGCCGAACAGAAACTCGGCGGCAAATTCTCCGAAGCGGGCGGCGACCTCTGGCACAACTTTCTGGCGATCTTCACCTCAAGAACCGCCGATTGGCACGGGCTGGCAATCTTTTATGACGAGGTGTTTTTTCCCTATCTTGTCGGCGGAATCATCCCGGGCGTGATCACGGCCTCGATCTGCTATTACATGGCCGTGCCCTTGATCCGCGCCTACCAAAACCGTCGCAAAGGCCGGATCAAGGAAAAGCTCGCCGCCCTGCGCAAAAAGAAGGCTAAGGATGCGCCTTAACCGCATTCGAATTGCACTGCGTGCAATCCGACCCGCTGGGGGACCCGTCCCCCAGACCTCAGCCAAGCTGGGGGACCAGTCCCCCAGACCCCCTGGGATATTTCTAGAAAGAAAAAGGTTGGGCTTGGCGTAAGAATTTGATCAAATCAAGCCAATCCATCCGAATCAAAAAAACATAGGACCCGTCATGGTGAATGCTGCCAAATTACGTCTCGGTGTGAATATTGACCACGTGGCCACCGTGCGCAACGCGCGCGGCAGCGCTTATCCTGACCCTGTGCGCGCCGCCAAGCTCGCCGAGGCGGCGGGTGCGGATGGCATCACGGCGCACCTGCGCGAAGACCGCCGTCACATCCGTGACGCTGACATTGACGGGTTGATGGCGGCGCTCACCACACCGCTCAACTTCGAGATGGCCGCAACACTCGAGATGCAGTCGATCGCGCTCGCCCACAAGCCCCACGCCGTCTGTATCGTCCCTGAAAAGCGCGAAGAGCGCACAACCGAGGGGGGCCTTGATGTGGGGGGGGATGACAACAGGATCGCAAGCTTTATCGCGCCACTGCGAGACGCCGGCTGCCGCGTGTCGCTCTTTATCGGCCATGAGCCAAGCCAGATCAAAGCCGCCGCCCGCATCGGTGCCGCCGTCGTCGAGCTTCACACAGGCGCTTATTGCGACTATCATTACGACGGCGCTTTCGCCAAACGTGACGCTGAACTCGCCGCTCTGAGGGAGGGTGCAGCCTTGGCCCATTCGCTCGGTCTTGAGGTTCATGCAGGCCACGGCCTCACCTTTGAAACCGTAAAGCCCATCGCCGCCATTCCCGAGGTGATGGAGCTCAACATCGGGCATTTCCTGATGGCGGAGTCGCTCTTTATCGGCATGGACGCCGCGATTGCAGAGATGCGGCGCCTGATGGATGAGGCGCGCGCTTGATCCTTGGTATCGGAACCGATCTTGCCAATATCGAGCGGATCGCCGCCACGCTGGAGCGCTTTGGCGACAGGTTCCGCACCCGTGTCTTCACCGAGACAGAACAGGCCAAAGCCGAGCGCCGCCTTGATACACCCGGAACCTACGCCAAACGTTGGGCCGCCAAAGAAGCCTGCTCCAAAGCCTTGGGCACAGGTCTGCGCATGGGCATCGCCTGGCGCGATATGCGCGTGAGCAACCTGTCCACAGGCCAACCCGTCATGGAAGTGACCGGCTGGGCCAAAGAGCGGCTCGACGCCATGACCCCCGCAGGGCATGAGGCCATCATTCATCTGACCCTGACAGATGATCACCCCTGGGCGCAGGCCTTTGTGGTGATTGAAGCGCGCCCGATTGCCGCCATATGATGGCTCAATAGCCCGCTCACCTCCCCTCTGGGTTGACAGACCCGCCTGCGCGGCTCATGAAGCCCCTAGCTTTTAGGGATAATCTCAATGACCACAGAAGAGAAAAAACGCAGCGGCGGATTTGTCGAAACGATCAAGACAATCGTCTATGCTCTGCTCATCGCAGGGGTGTTTCGCTCGCTGTTTTTCCAGCCCTTCTGGATCCCGTCAGGCTCCATGAAAGACACGCTGCTGATTGGCGATTTTCTCTTCGTCAACAAAATGGCCTATGGCTACTCCTACGCCTCCTGCCCGTCTGTGCGCCTCCCCGCGATCGGCATTAATATTGACGCCGAGGATGTCTGCGGCTGGTCGCGCGGCGAAAACAACCGCCTGTTTGCCGGTCAGCCCGAGCGCGGCGATGTCGTGGTCTTCCGCCATCCCGTCAATGGCTCTGATTTCATCAAGCGTCTCATTGGCCTGCCAGGCGACACGGTGCAGCTCAGCAATGGCGTGCTGATCCTCAATGGCAGCCCTGTTCAGCTTCAAGATGGCGGCGTCTTTAGCGAGACATTTGAGCTGCAAGGCCCACAGCGGATGCGCCCGCGCTGTGAAAACGGCTCTGTCGGCATGGGCGCCGAATGCACCAAATCGCGCCAGATCGAAACCCTGCCCAACGGGCGCTCGCACGCGATCCTCAATATTGGCGATCAGCGCGCCGACAATACCCCTGTGTTTACGGTCCCTGCGGGGCATTTCTTCTTCCTCGGCGACAACCGCGACAACTCCACCGACAGCCGCTTTGACCAGCGCGTTGGCGGCGTCGGCTTTGTTCCGTTTGAAAACCTGATCGGCCGCGCCGACCGTGTGATGTTTTCATCCGGTGGCAGCTCTATGCTCTATTTCTGGACATGGCGCAGCGACCGCTTTTTCAAGAGAATAGAGTGAAACTTTCCGCCGATCTTCAAGCCTTTGAGGGCGTATTGGGGCATAGCTTTGCGCGCCCCGAGCTGCTCAACCGTGCGCTCACGCATAGCTCCATGTCGTCCCCCACACGGCCCGATAACCAGCGCCTCGAGTTTCTCGGGGATCGCGTGCTTGGCCTCGTGATTTCCGAAGCCCTGCTCAAAGACGACATGAGCGCAAGTGAAGGCCAGCTTGCGCCGCGCTACAACGCTCTCGTGCGCAAAGAAACCTGCGCCGATATTGCCCGCGACATAGACATCGGCGCCGTGCTCAAGCTCGGCCGCTCCGAGATGATGTCAGGCGGGCGGCGCAAAACTGCGCTGCTTGGCGACGCCATGGAAGCCGTGATCGCTGCGGTTTATCTCGACGGCGGGTTTGACGCCGCCAAGGCCCTGATCCTGCGGCTCTGGGCCAAACGCATCACAACAGTCGAAAGCGATGCCCGCGACCCGAAGACCGCGCTGCAAGAATGGGCGCAGGCCCGCAAGCAAAATCCGCCCAAATATGTTGAAACCGCGCGCCAAGGCCCTGACCATGCGCCCGAGTTCACAATTGAGGTGCGCCTCGCCAGCGGCGAAACCGCCGCCTCCACAGCAAACTCCAAGCGTGCCGCCGAGCAAGCCGCCGCCGCCCTCCTGCTGGCCCAGATCGAAAGCGCTTCATGAGCGCCAATCAATCGGGCGCAGGCTTTATGATCCTCGCCATGGCCGCCTTTGCGCTTGAGGACAGCTTTTTTAAGGCCGCCACAGAGCTGACATCGGTCGGCACAGCGCTGATCTCCTTTGGCCTCATCGGGCTTCTGGTCTTTGCGAGCCAGTCCCTGCGTGTGGGAGAGCCTGTTTGGCATCCCGCCTGCCTCAAGCGCACCATGCTAATCCGCTCGGCCTTCGAGCTGATGGGGCGGCTCTTCTTCGGCCTCGCCCTTGCCCATGCACCGCTCTCCAGCACATCTGCTATCCTCCAGGCCGCGCCCATCGTTGTGACACTGGGTGCAATCTTGGTCTTTGGTGAGGCCGTCGGCTGGCGGCGCTGGCTGGCCATGGCCTTGGGCTTTCTCGGTGTGCTTGTGGTGATCCGTCCGGGCTTTGAGAGCTTTCAGATCACATCGCTCTATGCCCTTCTCGCGACAATCGGCTTTGCGGGCCGCGATCTGGCCACGCGCGCCAGCCCGCCCGCCATGTCCACAGCCCAGCTCGGCAGCCTTGGCTTCGCAGTTCTGAGCGCTGCGGGCCTGTTGCTCACAGCCCTTGAGGGCAGAGTCCCGACCTTGCCAACAGGCCAAAGCCTGCTCCTGACGGCAGGGGCAGCCCTCGTGGGCGTGCTGGCCTATGCCGCGCTCACCCGCGCCATGCGCTCGGGCGATGTGGGCTTTGTTGCGCCCTACCGCTACACGCGGCTGGTCTTTGCGCTCCTGATCGCCTTCACGGTGTTTGGCGAGCGCCCCGATCCCCTGACGCTGCTTGGCGCGGCCCTTATCGTGCTCGCAGGTCTTTATAGCTTTGCGCGCGCACGCAGTGCTGGCAGCGGGCGCTGAAACCCGTTAAAGAGCGCCCAACCCTATTGGAGCCGATCACATGACCACACGCGCAGGCTTTGTTGCCCTCATCGGAGAACCGAACGCTGGCAAATCCACCCTGACCAACCGCATGGTTGGAGCGAAGGTGAGTATTGTCACCCACAAGGTGCAAACCACCCGCGCCCGCATCCGTGGCGTTGCGCTTGAGGGCGAGGCCCAAATCGTCTTTGTTGACACACCTGGCCTCTTCAAACCCCGCCGCCGCCTTGACCGTGCCATGGTCGCCGCCGCATGGGGCGGTGCCGCTGATGCCGATATCGTCGTGCTGCTGATCGAGGCGCACCGCGGGATTTCGGAAGGCGTAAAGCACATCCTTGAAAGCCTCAAAGGCCTCAACCCTGATCAGAAAGTCGCCCTCGCGATCAACAAGATTGATAAAGTTAAGTCTGACTCCCTGCTCCAGCTGACCGAGCAAATGAACTCGCTGCATCCCTTCCTGCAAACCTTCATGATCTCTGCCGAGCGCGGCCATGGCGTCCCCGCCCTGCGCGAATGGCTCGCCTCCGAGCTGCCCGAAGGGCCTTGGCTCTACCCTGAAGACCAGATCGCCGATCTGCCTATGCGCATGATCGCCGCCGAAATGACCCGCGAAAAGCTGACCCTTCGTCTGCACCAAGAGCTGCCCTACCAGCTCACCGTCGAGACAGAAGCTTGGGAAGAGCGCAAAGACGGCTCCTGTCGCGTTGACCAGATCATCTACGTGATGCGCGACGGCCACAAAGGCATCCTGCTCGGCAAGCGCGGCGAGACAATCAAAGCTGTCTCCAAAGCCTCGCGCGAAGAGCTGGAAGAGTTCTTGGGCCGCAAGGTTCACCTGTTCTTGCAGGTTAAAGTGCGGCCCAACTGGCTGGACGAAGCCGAGCGCTACTCCGAGATGGGCCTTGATTTCAAGGACGGCAACACGTGACACGGCTGACATCTGAGTTCTGGGTCTCCGCCTACCTCACACGCCTGCGCCTTTATGATATCCCCGCCTTTGTTGTGCGTCATGGCGACGATACCGCAGGCGCCGTGCTGATAAAACTCAACACCCTTGATGGCCGCGCACAGGCCTTTCAGCGCCGCTTTGACTTCATGACAGACAGCCGCGCGTGGGAGCTTCTCGCCGAAGGCGAAGAGGCCGTGGTGGATGCGTCTCTCGCCAAACAGCGCAACATGGACCCTGATCTCTGGATCATCGAAGTGGAAGACCGCCAAGGCAGACATTGTCTTGATGAGGTAGGATTGTCCGACTAACCTCCGCTTTAACAGGGGAGCGCAATTATGCTGACAGAACTCAAATCCATAGTCGGAGACGCCAACGTCCTGACCGCAACCGATATGGCCAAATACAGCCACGACTGGATGAACACCGAAAGCTGGACCCCCCTCGCCGTGGTCCGCCCCGCGTCCACAGAAGAGGTCGCAGCCGTTGTAAAGCTCGCCAGCGCGCATCACACCGCGATTGTCCCTGTCTCTGGCAACACAGGCCTTTGCGCTGGCACAAGTGCCGAGGGCGCTCTCATGATCTCGCTGGAGCGGATGAACACAATCCGCGAAATTCGCCCCGAGGCGCGCATCGCTGTGGTAGAGGCCGGCGTGGTGCTCTCGACCCTGCGCGAGGCCGCTGATGCGCATGATCTCATCTTTCCGCTCACCTTCGGCGCGCAAGGCTCCGCCATGATCGGCGGAAACCTCTCGACCAATGCGGGCGGCTCCAACGTCCTGCGCTATGGCAATACGCGTGATCTCTGCCTCGGCCTCGAAGTCGTGCTGCCCAATGGCGAGATCATGAATATCATGAGCGAACTGCACAAAGACAACTCGGGCTACAACCTCAAGCACCTCTTCATCGGCGCCGAAGGCACCCTCGGGATCATCACAGGCGCCGTGCTCAAGCTCGCACCCAAGCCCCGCGCCTACGCCACAGCCATGGTCGCCGTCAAAAGCCTGCCTGTCGCACTTGATCTGCTCGCCGCGCTACAATCCGCCACAGGCGGCAGTGTAGAGGCGTTTGAATATATGCCGCGCGGCTTTATCGACACCCACCTCAAAGTGGTTGAGGGCGCGCGCGCCCCGTTTGAGGAAAGCTATGATGTCAACATCCTCGTCGAAGTCGGCGCAAGCTCTGACGCCCGCGCCGCAGATGGTCGCGCCGCCGTTTCTGCCACGCTCGAAGACACCCTCGGCACCCTTCTGGACAGTGGCGAGGTGCTTGACGCCGTAATCGCCCAAAACGAGACCCAGCGCCGCGAAATGTGGGCGCGCCGCGAGGCCGCCGCCGAAATCTGTATGCCCTTCATGCCCATGGTCAGCGCCGATATCGCCGTGCCGACCGACAAGATGGAAGCGGCGCTTGAGATGATTGATGGCGAAATCCGCAAACTCGACCCCGACCCTTTCACCATTATCGTCGCCCACCTCGGCGACGGCAACGCGCATTATGCGGTCAAAACCGCTGATATGACACCCGCGCGCAAAGACGAGGTGACAGAAATCATCGAAGACTGCGTGCTTCACTTCGGCGGCAGCTTCTCCGCCGAACACGGCATCGGAACCTACAAACTCCCCTCCATGGCACGGCGCAAAAACAAAGTGGCTGTCGAAGCCATGCGCGCCATCAAACTGGCGCTCGACCCGCAAAACATCATGAATCCCGGGAAAGTTATTCCTGACTGACAGAGGCGTCATATCCGAACGGGCTGCTATCCGTTAACGGCGAGTTTGAGCCCAGAGCAGACCTTCGATTGGGAGCACCCAGCCGGTTAACAGCCGCAATAGCGGCCCGGCCATCGTCAGCCCCTCCCTTGGGCTGGCGATTTGGCAGATGCAGGCGCGCCATTCGGTCTGAGGATGTATTTTGCAGACATAAAGCGCTTTGCAACCGGCGTTGGATCGCCACCCCAGGGGCTGACGTTAGCCTCCGTCGCGACTGACGGCTTCGTCCGAAGAGCAGACCGCCCCTAAACCTTCCCAAACACCGCAACATACCCCACGTCATTCGCGTGGTCGCCTTCTGCCTTGTCGCCATAAATCCGCACGGTTTTCAGCTCCAAACCTGCAATCTGCCCTGCCAATGCCTCAAACTTCGCGGCAAACCCTGCCGCCTCCCAATGGGCGCGGCTCACAGAAATCGCGATCTGCGCACCGCGCGCCGCCACACGCAAAACTTCGTCCAAAGCCTCTGGCCCCACGTGCCCCGTGGTAAATGTCCCTGACGAAACAATGCTGCCATACGCCCCGTCGGCCACATCAAGCCGCGCGGTCATATCGCCCGTAAAAAGCC
>P_2C_Liq_3_UnCtyDRAFT_100564_pt1 | contig 10793 bp, 10 predicted proteins | sample Pon2CUnioCityCA_3_FD_9720 | JGI IMG/M metagenome (IMG submission 9720)
CGATCAGGCAAAGCCCCAGTTCCGGGAATAACCTCGTTCAGATCGGCGGCGAGCGCACAAAAGTGATCCTCGCTATAAGTTGGCACGCGCACCGAATAGAGCGTTTCAACCTCTTCATCGTAGCTGCTGGGAAAGCGTCCCTGCAGGATGCCCGCGCGCATGATCAATGCATCAACGCGGTCCGCAAGCAAGGCGCGCCGCTTCCACTCTCCCGAAGCCACATCGTGTTCCTGTAAATTTTTACTGAGCACTTGGCACTCGGTCTCCAAGGCTGGCAAAGGGCGTTTGGCGGACTGGATTTCAGCCCGCAATGCTGGATCGCCAGTGTAGATGAACGGGATCGGATCGTGGTTGTGCAAGTGAAGTGCGAGGCACACATAGTCATGTGCCAAAGAGTCCAAACTGGCTGGCGCGCTTTTTGTCACGTCATTGATCCCGCAATGCGCGGCGCAGCACTTTGCCAACCGTGGATTTTGGTAGTTCGTCCAAGAATACGACCTCGCGCGGCACCTTGTAGGCCGCAAGTTCGTTCCGACAATGGGTGATGACGTCTTCTGTATTGAGCAGAGCATCCGACGGCACCACGAAGAGCTTCACTGCCTCTCCACTGCGCTCATCAGGCACACCCACGCAGGCCGCTTCCATCACGCCAGGCATGGCAGAAACAACGGCTTCGATTTCGTTGGGAAACACGTTGAAGCCAGACACCAAAATCATATCTTTCTTGCGGTCCACAATCTTCAGCAGGCCACTATCGGTGAACATTCCGATATCGCCAGATTTGAAAAACCCGTCATCTGTCATCACCTCGGCAGTTGCATCAGGCCGATTCCAGTAGCCCTGCATGACTTGCGGACCTTTGATACAAATTTCGCCTGCTTCGCCTTGCGCCAGTTCGGCGCCTGCGTCGTCACGAATGCTCACAATCGTCGACGGGACCACGACGCCAATGGTGCTGTTGAAGCGATCATCGGCAGGCAGGTTCATCGACACGACGGGAGAGGTCTCTGACAGGCCGTAGCCTTCTTTGATGTGCACGCCCGTGCGCTCTTTCCATGCGTTTGACACCGCTTCCATAACTGTTGCGCCGCCTGCCCAAGCGACCTTAAGGCCTGAACAGTCCACTTCTGCAAATGCAGGCGTGTGTAATAGGCCATTGTAGAGCGTGTTGACCCCAACCATCGCAGTGAATTTGAATTTTTTCGTCGTCCCGACAAACATATCCATATCGCGTGGGTTTGGAATGAGGACATTCAATGCGCCATAGCGCGTGTAGCTTAGGACAGAGACCATGAGCGCGAGAATATGATACATCGGCACAGGCGTGATGATGATTTCGCGGCCCTCTTCAGTGATGGCGCCGGCCAAGGCATCATAGACTGCCATATTGGACGCTAGATTGCCATGTGTGAGCATTGCCCCTTTTGACAGACCCGTTGTGCCGCCCGTGTATTGCAGGAACAACAAGTCATCTTGATTGATATGAGGGCGCGTGAAAGGCAATTTGGCCCCAGTTGCCAGCGCATCGGTGAGGGTCGTGGTATTTTCAAGCCCTGCATCAATTTCGGCAGGGGGCACAGGCGCGTCGATCAGATCAGCGATCTGAACGGTGATGATGTTTTTGACCGAAGTTTCGCTCAGGATGGCGCCAAGCGTAGCGCTCGCCATGGCGGCAATGATGATTGTCTCAACACCCGCATCATTCAACTGATGTTTAAGCTCGCGCGGGGTATAGAGCGGGTTCACATTGACCTGAACCATACCGCCACGAATGACCGCGAAACTGGCCACATTGAAGGCCATGATATTGGGCAACATGATCGCCACGCGGTCGCCTTTGACATGACCCAAGGCGCTTTGCAGATATGCCGCCAGATCGCGGCTATGGCTGTCGATTTCACCGTAGTTGAGCGTCGTGCCCAAGCAATGCACCGCTGGCAAGCCCGCAAACTTTGACAAAGCGGCTTCGATCACATCTGCCATCGACCCGAGACTTTGCCATTCGATGTCTTTGGACATATCGCCATAGTTTTGATGCCAGATTTGATCCATCTGATCTGCCTTTCCTATAGATGCTTTTGGGGCTGGTCGTATACGAGTGCACGTTGAAAAACTGTGGTGACGGGGGGCGCGGCCAAGAAATGTACCAAATCTGCTTCCTGCGCATCGCGCAAAGGGTGGCGCGTCCACGCTTCAAAGTCGGAAACGCCCTGCCATTCGGCCATGACACAGATCGCATCTGGCGCATCAAGCGGCAGCAGCAATCGCGCCGAAATAAAGCCGGGGATACTTTGTGCGCATTCTTCCAGAACGCGACGCTCTCTGAAGGCTTTGATTGCTGCGTCTCGCACCCCGGGTCTAAGGGCAATCGACATTTGACTGAAAACCGGCACGGCTTACTCCCTTTCAACCTGCGGCAGGTTTGGCCCGTGGTAGCCAAGCACACCGCAACAGGCCCGTGCGATGGTTTGCGCAAAGGCATCCGGGTCTTTTGGGAAAGCCGGACCAAGGCCCAGTTCGGTTTGCATGACGGTCATTGTTGCCAATTGCACCGCCGATGACACCGACCCTTGCGGACGTGTCATCTGATCGGAATATCCCCCAATCTCGACGCGGATGCGCGCAATCAGCTGTGGGGTGATATTGGTGAGCGTGCCAAAGCGCGTCACGTCAGATTGCACTGTTTCGATCAAAGCGCGGTAGATGCCGCGATTGCGCGACACCAACTTGCGACCATTCACCACCAAACGGTAAAAGAGCGTGAACAGATCGCCATTGGTCTCGCGGGTGAAGTCTACATCTTGCAGCATTGCGCTAAACTCTTTCGAAACATTGCGCGTTGCAGCCTCAAGCAGTGCGTCTTTATCGGCAAAGCGGTGATAGAACGAGCCGACCGAAAGGCCGGATGCGTCAATAATCTGGGTGATGGTCGCGCCGCCATAGCCATGCGTCCAGAACACTTCATCTGCGGCTGCAATCAGCTTTCGTTCGGTCTCAAGCCCACGCTTGCTTTGCTTGCGTTTGGGTGCAGGGGCGACGGATGGTATGGATTTCAGCTGCGGTTTTGACATGAGGTCCTCGATGAATGAAGTATGGCTTAGATCGGGAGCGTAAGCTCTTCCAGCGTATCAGGCCAAGGCGTCATGTTACGATTGCCATCTTCTGTGATCAGAACCGTGCAGGAATGGCGAAAGCCGCCCAACTCTGGCAAGTAAATCCCCGGCTCGATTGAAAAGACCATCCCGGGACGGATTTCGCGCATGTCGCCCTCGGCCAAAAAGGGCGCTTCATGTGCGGTTACGCCAAAGCCGTGACCTGTGCGGTGCAGCAAGTTTTCGCCATAGCCTGCCTCACGCAGCAGAGTGTTCACCGCAGCATCCACATCATTCATGATCGCTCCCGGAACAGCTAACTCAAACGCCAGTGCGCGGGCTTGCATCATCACATCAAAAGGGCGCTTTGCAGCTTCGGGGACATGACCCAGAAAGAAGGTGCGCTCCACTTCCGCGCCGTAGCCGTTGGTCATACCCGCTGACAACGCCACGTGTGGGCCGCCCGCAGAATAAGGGATGAACAGATTGGTGAAATTATGTGGATCATGACTGATTTCGCGTGGTTGTGCGCCAGCTTGCAGCTTGGTGGAAAAGATGTTGGAGGTCGGCAGATCGGTATACATCTTTTGCGTCATGGCAGCCGAGGCGGCACCATAGGCTGTCATCGCCAGCACGCCAGGTTTGCAGAGCGGAAGCAGCGTCTCCAACCCAAGCATCATCATATCACAAGCGTATTGGTGGCGGGCGATTTCCCAGTCTGACTTGATGGCGCGCAGGTCTTCAACGATCTCGCACACTTCATGACGCCCGCCGAGCGCGTCCGCCACAAACATCGGACAATTGAATTCAACGCCAATACGTTTGGCGTCGCCCAGAACATCTTGCAACTTGGCATCCCAACCTTCCCCTTCAGGAGCGGGAAACTCAAAGTAGGGCGCAAATTCCAATGCCCCGACAGAGCGGATGCGCACATGAGGCTCTTCCAGACGTGGCATAACAAAGACCGGATTTCCTTTGGCGGGTAACACCAGAACAAAGGGGCGTTCATGCACCATGTTGGCGAAATTGGTCAGATAGAAGATGTTGTCAGGCGCAAAGAGAACCAGTGCATCAAGCCCCTGACTTTGCATTGCGCTTTGAATTTTGGCGCGCCGCGCGTTGATCTCGGGGGCTTCGGGCGGGGTGCACAGGGTTGGGTGGCTCATGGGTTTGCGTCCCTTTTAGTTTACGAAATATAGTGAGATTTGCGGCTGCCAAGAGACCAACGCCAAAACAATGATCATCAATGCAATGAAGGGAAGCGCTGCGCGCACGAGGCGGCCAAACTTTTCCTTGAAGGCGCTCATCGCGACAATCAGGTTCAGACCAACAGGCGGCGTCAGCAGGCCGATTTCAAGGTTGATGATCATGATGATCCCAAAGACCACCTTGTCAAAGCCATAGACGACAGCCATCGGTGCAAGGATCGGCCCAAGGATGAGGATCGCCTCGGCGGTTGTCATGAAAGCGCCCACAACCAGCAAGAGCACATTGACAGCAATGATGAAAGTGACGGGGCTGCTGATCCAACCGCGGATCAGATCGACCATCTGATCGGGCACGCGGTTGTCCACCAACAGAAGGTTGAGGCTAAGGGCAACCGCAATCAGCGGAAATAAAGCGCCGCCCAGTTTTACCGCGTCTAAGACCACATCACGGTAGTCACGGATCACCAGTTCCTTGTGCACAAACAATTCGATCATCAGCGCATAGACCAATGCGACAGCGGCGGCTTCTGTGGGTGAGTAATATCCAGAATAGATTCCGCCTAACAAAATGATTGGCATCATCAAAGCCCAAATTCCTTCGCGCAGGGCTTTGCCCAAAACGAGCCATGAAAAGCGGGTTGTCTTCATGTGTCGGTTTGCGAAGATCGAATAAAGAGCAAAAAACAGCACCAGCAGAAGACCCGGGCCAATACCCGCCAAGAACAGATCGACAATCGAGGTTTCGGTGACGAGGCCATAGAGGATTAGCGGAATAGACGGCGGGATCACGATGCCCAGCGTGCCGCCGCTCATTACAGCCCCAATGGCATAGCGCGGACTGTAGCCGGCTTCTTTCATTGCGGGGTAAAGCACAGACCCGATTGCAATCATTGTCACAATGGAGGAGCCAGAAATCGCCGCGAAAATCGCGGAACTCAGGATGCAGGCCACGCCAAGTCCTCCTGGCAAGTGGCCCGTAAGTGCGCGCGCAACTTCAATCAAGCGGCGTGCGGTTGATCCTTTGGTCATCACCCCACCACAGAGCATGAACATCGGGATTGCGAGGATTAACTCTTTGTCGAGCGAGACAAACATATCCTCCATGATCCAGTCGGGTTGACCACGCCCCCAGATCAGTTGGGCATAAGCAATCGCGGCCAAAAGAATGACGAGAAGCGGCTGGCGCAGCAGTAGAAATGCGGCAACGAGTGCAATAAGGATCAGCGTGCTCATTCGAGGGCACTCCCGTCTTTTTCGCCAGGGCGCACAGAGGGCCAGACGGCAAACGCCAGATAGCGCAGCGCAGCTGAGGCAAAGCCAAGCGGCACGGCGGCCTGCACGGGCCAGATCTGGACCGACAGGGCGCCTGAGCTCTTTAGCCCCAGATCATATGAGCCTTGCACAAAGACCCAGCCATAATAGGCCGCCCCGACCAAAAATAGCGCCGTGAGGACATCGGCCAAGCGGTTCATCTGGACATTCCAAGCCTCAGGGACCGCGTTAAATGCAACCTTGGGAACCAACTGCGCTCCTGTCCACGCGGCAACCCCGATACCGGTAAATGCACCAATGATCAGCAAATAAGTGGCAATCTTCTGAGAGCCGTAGAGCGTCAGCCAAGACGCATCAAAACCAAACGCGCGGATCAAAGGCGCGATGAATTCGCGCTCCAAAACATCGTAGATCAGAATGACCGCAATCAGGGAAAACGCGGTAACTGCGATATTCACTTCCAGCTTATGCCACCACTCAAGCGCACGGCGCGCCCAAGGCGGAGGGGAGAGCTGCACTGATCCGTCCGGCATGACTATGGTTCCGATCCTGTTGAAGGGGGAGAGTGCACGGCCCACTTACGTCAAGCGGACTGTGCGAGCGATTTACGGCATTTAAATTAACTGGCTTCGCAGGTTGCCTTGGCGTCCTGCATCTTGCCAAAGAAGATCCGACCCTCAGGTGAGACAAGCTCCATGACTTGCTCGTAATATTCGGGCACGATCGAACGCCATGCGGCCTGTTCTGCGTCGGTGGATGTATGTACCGTGCCGCCAGCTTCGAGGTGCATACCAACAACGGCCTTTTCAACGGCAAAAAACTCTGCACTGCGGTCTGCCGCGGGGTGACGGGCAAGGGCGCGCTCGATGCCAGCCCGATCTTCCTCGGCGAGTTCCTGCCAGACGCGATCACTGATCACAATGGCTCCGGGCGAGAGCAGATAGTTGATCTCGTTCCAGACAGGCGCAAGCTTGTTGATACCGGCAAAAACATAGAAAATCGGAATCGAGGGGTAGATGTCAATCAGCCCGGTGCTGAGATTGGCAGCAACGTCTGTGACGGGCGTGTTTACTGGGATCGCGCCTTGCATTTCCCAATAAAGGTTCGAAATCTTTGTTGCGGTTACACCCATGCGCTTACCACGTATCTGCTCGGGCGAAGTCACTTGTTCCTTTGCTGCCAATTGAGCGGTGCCGACCTCGGCCCAGTCCAGAAAGCGGATGCCTGTGGGCAATATCATATCACGATAGTCATCTTTCATCGCATCCAAAACACAGGAGCGGACGGCCAGATCGTCATAAAAGAACAGAAGCGAGATCAGATAGGCATCTGTCAGCTGATCTGCCATTGGCCCGACACCATTGGCAGACATATCGATGCGGCCACGAACCACTTGAGAGATAACGGTCTGCTCATTGCCAAGCTGGGAATTGTAAAACACATCAATTTTAACACGGCCTTCAGTTTCTTCGGCGACGTCAGCGGCAAAGCGGTCGAAATGCTGCTGCCAGATTGTGTCTTCAGGCGCTGCGGTTGCCATGCGCAAGGTCTTTTCCTGCGCCAAGGCAGGATTGATCGCGATGATCGCCGTTGTGGCCAAACCGGCCAGTAAAGCTCTTAGTTTCATTGGAGGGCTCCCTGTTGTTGAACCTATTTATGGACATGATTCGAGAAACCCTAGCATACTAGAGGAAATTTTCTAGAAAAATTATTCTAGTAAATGTTGTGTGGACATTTGAAGGTGTCGTGTAATCCATAAGGTTGCCAGCCGCGCTTTAGAGGTCCGAACAGCGAACGAATGATTGGATTTGGACCCCTGAACTCAAAACCGAGTCGCTGCTTCTTTGAGGCACGCCATATTCGAGGCACACCTCTGCAACACGGGTTGAACCAGTAACCCCTCCCGCAATCAGGCACTAGCGTAAGCTGCTGAAGCATTGGCTCGCTGCTTATTTCAGACAAACGGAGGCGGATGCTGTCGACTGTTGCACGACTTCATTTGTGGCTGGAAAGAAGAGTGGATGTGAAAAAGGCGACCCCGAAGGATCGCCTCTTTATATCAACTAACACTTGGTTAATTGGCTCCGGCGGTAGGGATCGAACCTACGACCAATTGATTAACAGTCAACTGCTCTACCGCTGAGCTACGCCGGAATATTCGGGGGATATAACAACACCCTTGGGGGGCGTCCAGCGGATTTTGTCGCTTTATGCGCAAAAAATTCCAGCGCGTCAGGTAAGGGTAAATTTAGCTCTTGTGCTCAGGCTTGGTGTGGCTGTGATCCGTGATTTTTGCTGCAAATCAACAAGATGCGCGAAGACATTGCGCTCGGCAGCGGGCAGGAGGGCTGCGGAAGTGTCTGCATAGATTTCAGATGTGAGGCTTCTTGCGGTGCGCGGGCCGTCTTGGAGGGCCGCGAGGATTTGTGCTTCGCGACTTTGTCTATGGGCAATGAGCCATGCGAGGCGCTCCGCGGGGTTTGTGACTGGGGCGCCATGGCCTGCATGAAACACCCGCCAGCTGTGTGCGGCGAGGCGGGAACAGCTGGCCATGAAGTCGCTCAGGTCGCCGTCGGGTGGGCTGACGAGGGAGCTGGCCCAGCCCATAACCAGATCGCCGCAAAAGAGTGCGTCGCCCCAAGCAAAGGCAAGGTGATTGCCAAAGTGGCCTGGGGTGTGGTGGGCGGTAAGCGCCCAGCTTTGGCCTGAAACTGTCTCGCCATCCTTGAGCAAGATGTCAGGGGCAAAGTTATGATCTACGCCTTCGCCGCCGCCTGCGAGGCCGTTTTGCGCCAGCTCCTGCATGATCTGGCTCTTGCCGGCGAAGCTGTCACCAAAGGCAAGAATCGGCGCGCCCGTGGCCTGTGCGAGGCCAGCGGCCAATGGGGAGTGGTCGATATGAGAATGGGTGACGAAAATGTGGGTGATTGTTTCACCGGCCTCAAGGGCGCCGAGAATCGCCTTGAGATGATCTTGCTTGTCGGGGCCAGGATCGATTACGGCGATATCGCCTTTACCGAGAAGGTAGGTATTGGTTCCCCGATAGGTCATTGGCGAGGGGTTATTGGCCAGCACACGGCGCAGATTGGGCTCGAGCTGCTCTGCTTGGCCTGTGGGTGGATTAAAGCGTGTCAGATCATCCATGGCTCTTCCTTCTTTGCGTGTGCGCCGCTAGGTTTAGGTATGTTTTTTGGATGGCTCAAACATTATATGCCGCGCTCGCTTTATGGGCGGGCTGCGCTTATTCTGATTGTGCCGATTGTGACGTTGCAGCTTATTGTTTCTATTATCTTTATTCAGCGGCACTTTGAAGATGTTTCAACCCAGATGACCCGCTCTATGGCTGTCGAGCTGCGACTCGTGTTGAGCCAATACGAAACGACAGGCGCGAGTGCGCTCGCTGCTCCGCTTTTGATTGAGCTCGTTGAAGGCACGCTGGATCAAGAGCGCCGGCGGTGGTTTGATGTTGCTGGTTTGACGGTCCGGCGGGAGCTTTTTGCCGAAATTGAAGGGGCGCAGGCGGTTGATATGCCTGACGGGCGCGCGCTGCGACTGGAAGTCTTGACCTCACGCGGGCCCGTCGTACTCCGTTTTGACAGGCCGCGCGTTTCGGCTTCAAATCCGCATCAACTGTTGGTGTATCTGATTGGATTTGGCCTGTTGATGATTTTGATTGCTTATATTTATCTTCGCAACCAGCTGCGCCCGATCAAGCGCTTGGCGCAGGTGGCGTCGGCTTTCGGGCGCGGACAAACGATTGAGTATCGCCCCTCTGGCGCGATAGAGGTGCGCGCGGCGGGTCATGCCTTTCTGGATATGCGCAACAGGATCGAGCGCCAGATCGAGCAGCGCACACTTATGCTTTCGGGCGTGAGCCATGATTTGCGCACGCCCCTGACGCGGATGAAGCTTGGACTTTCGCTTTTGGAAGAGGAGGACCGCGAACCTCTGGAGCGGGACGTTATCGAGATGCAGCGCTTGCTGGATGTGTTTTTGTCTTTTGCCAAAGGGGCCTCTGAAGGCGAGGCAGAGCTTTGTGACCCGTTTGAGCTCGTGCGCGGCATCGTGCAGGATTGTGAGAGGACGGGGCAAGATGTGAGCCTTGGGGCGCTGGAGGGCGAGGGCAGTGGGCAAGTCTCCTTGCGCCGTATTGGTGTGCGGCGCGCAGTGGAGAACCTCGTGGGAAATGCTGTGCGCTATGGCAATCGGGCCGTTGTTTCTGTGGCGCTTACAGACCGGGCTTTGCGTATCAGGGTTGAAGATGACGGGCCAGGTATTGCGCCGCAAGACCGCGAGGAGGCGCTCAAGCCCTTTGCCCGCCTTGATGCGGCACGCAACCAGAACCAAGGGTCTGGCGTCGGGCTTGGGCTGTCTATCGCGATGGATGTGGCGCGGGCGCATGGCGGCATACTGCGGCTGGGAGAAAGCACCGATCTGGGCGGTTTGCGGGCTGATATTGTGATTGCCAGATGATGGAGAAGGTCTTTGGAGCGGGTAGCGGGAATCGAACCCGCGCGTTCAGCTTGGGAAGCTGACAGGCTACCATTACATCATACCCGCTTGGATTTCTGATTAGCTTTCCTCTGGGAAGGGGTCAAGGGCTATGCGTGCGCGCTCATGGCGCCAGAGGGCCAGAAAGGTAAGCGCGCACGTCAGGATGAGGCCGAGGCCCGCAAGGGCGGGTAGACCAAAGCCCGCATCTCCCAAAGGGCCTGCAAAAAGCGCTGTGATTAGGCCGTAGCCTGTTGCGAGGACAACAGATAGGGCGAGGGCTGTGCGGAGCGGGGCAGAAAGCTCTGATGTGAGGGCGGGATAGGCGAGCGCAAGGGCGGGGGCCAATATGCAGAGGTCATAGTCATAGGCATAGGGGCTTAAGCTTGTGCCCGAGAGAAGGGCAAGCGCAATGATATGCGCAAGCTGCCAGCCCTTGAGTGCGGCCCAAGTGAGGATAAGTAAGCTTGAAAACGTCCAGCTGCTATGAACGAGCAGGGCAAGTGAAGCGTCAACTCCGAAAGAGGACAGGAGCGCAAAAGGCGTGACCATACGGGCGCGTTTGTATTCGCCAGCTTCCAGCAAGGCGCTTGACGTGGAGAGGCTGCTTTGAAACGCGCTCCATACATCCGCGCCATAGAGGGCGGTCGCGAGGAGCAGTAAGGCCCCCAGCGTCAGGAGCGCCGAAACCAACATAGGCCATCCACCGCGCAGAAGAGCGGCAAGGCCA
>P_2C_Liq_3_UnCtyDRAFT_100566_pt1 | contig 10787 bp, 11 predicted proteins | sample Pon2CUnioCityCA_3_FD_9720 | JGI IMG/M metagenome (IMG submission 9720)
CGCTTATAAGTTGCTCCTCAGCAGCGCTTATTTCCTCTTCAGATTAATGCCATAATATAAAAATAATTTTAATCAAAATTACCAACTATTTTTGGCACCATTACCGAAAAATAAAAGCTCGACTTAAAAAGTGTGTTTTTCAGCTACCTTTTCTAACTCATCATACCAATTTTGCCCAAATTTACGAATCAAAGCCTGTTTTACAAATTTATAAACGGGTACTTGTAATTCTTTACCCAGTGTACAGGCATCATCGCAAATTTCCCATTTGTTATAGTTTACCGCAGAAAACTCACTATAATCTTTTACTCGTATTGGGTATAAATGGCAAGAAATTGGCTTTTTCCAACTAATTTCTCCAGAATTATAGGCTTCTTCAATACCACATAGTGCCGTTTTCTTTTCATCAAAAATTACATAGGCACAATCTGCTCCATTTATTAAAGGTGTTTCTAATTCTCCCCAATCACTTGTTACCCACGCTCCTTCTTTTTCGATAACTGCTATGCCTTCTTTTCTTAAAAAGGGTTTTACTTTCGGGTAAATTTCCTCTAAAATTTTAGCTTCCTCTTTTTCAAGTGGAGCACCAGCCTCTCCATCTATGCAGCAAGCTCCTTTGCAGGCAGATAAATTACAGACAAAATCTTTTTCTATAATGTCTTCAGAAACAATTGTTTTTCCTAGTTGAAACATACCGCAAAAATAAGTATATTTTTTTCTGATTTTTCCCATTTTCATAAAATTAGTTGACTAATTTTGCAAAAAATTTAAAATTAAAAAATGAATTTCGATTTCAAAGAAATATTAACTGCTTTTATGGTGTTATTTGCGGTTATAGATATCATCGGAAATATTCCAATAATCATAGATTTACGTAAAAAAGTAGGTCATATTCAATCCGAAAAAGCATCTGTAATAGCTTGTTTTATTATGATTTTGTTCCTTTTTGTAGGCCAAAGTTTATTAGGTTTAATTGGTATAGATGTAAACTCTTTTGCAGTTGCAGGCTCTTTTGTGCTCTTTTTTATTGCACTAGAAATGGTTTTAGGAATTACCTTATATAAAGATGATAGTAACAACCCGTCTATGACTGCTGCTGTTTTTCCATTAGCTTTTCCGTTAATTGCAGGTCCTGGAAGTTTAACTACCTTACTCTCTTTAAGAGCAGAATTTGCAATACAAAACATTATTGTAGCCGTTGTTTTAAATGTTATTTTTTTATACCTTGTGTTAAAAACATCTTCTAAGATTGAACGTTTATTGGGTGCTGGAGGTATTCAAATTATACGTAAAGTTTTTGGTGTTATTTTATTGGCGATTTCTGTAAAGTTATTTACCCAAAATATAAAAATGTTATTCGTTTAAAAAATGATTTTTGATTGCTTGATTATTGGTGGTGGAGCTGCTGGAATGCAATGTGCCTTAGTGTTAGGTTCTGCAAAAAATAAGGCTTTTGCCATTGATAAGAACATCGGAATTATCACACATCAAAGAGCATCTCATTTAGAAAATGCACTTTTTAATAACGTTTTAGGCCTATCACCAAAAACATTAGGTAAAAATATTCTTAATGAAGGCAAAAAACAATTGACTGATTTATATCCTGAAATTCATCAAGTTGAAAATGAAAAAGTACTTTCTGTAACTAAAATTGATGAAGATTATAGCATAATAACAACTAAGAATAGTTATCAATCTAAAATTGTAATTATTGCGTTAAACTACGCTAAACCATTTACAATAAAAGGATTAGATGAATTTTTAATTCCACACCAAAAAGCAAATCTTGCTAAAGACAGAATTCAGCTCATCAATAATGATCACTATATTAAAAAGGGCTTGTATTGTTGTGGCACCATTGCAGGTCACAGAAGTCAATTTGCAATTGCAGCAGGCAGTGGCGCTGCTGTAGCTACTGATATTTTGACGCTTTGGAATAATGGAAACCATACGAAAGTGCACGACAAAGTATGACGAAAATCATATTTTAAACCTTCTTTTGTTTATAATTTTACAATCAGAAATCATATTTTTGAGAATTTGATAATTCTGAACCTGTATTTTATAAATTTTAAAGGATTATAAGATGGAAATTAAAAAAAACCCACGTAAACAACTCGATAATTATAGTAGAATTTTCTTTCAAATAGGTATTGTTTTAACCTTATTTATAGTGTATAGTTTTATGGAATATAAAACGTACGAAAAAACGTATGGAGAATTAGAAACTGTTGTTCTTGTAGAAGAAATGAGAACAGAAATCCCTATTGTTAAGGTAATAAAAATAAAACCAACTCAAAAAAGAATTCCACCACCACCAACTGTAGAAAATATAGAAGTGGTAAAAAATGATGTTGAAGTTCCTGAAAGCATTATAGAATCTACTGAAACTGACCAAAATGAAGCTATTACAGATGCTGTTGTGACTACAGATGACATCGTTGAAATTGCAGAAGAAGAAACACTAGTAGAAGATGTACCCTTTATGTTGATTCAGGATGTACCTGTATATCCAGGTTGTAAAGGAAATAACGCAGAATTAAAAAAATGCTTTAACAAAAAGGTAGCTTCTTATTTTGGTAAAAACTTTAATGCAGGTTTAGCCAGTGAGTTGGGATTAAGTGAGGGTAAAAAAAGTCTCTACGTCATTTTTACCATTAGTAATAAAGGTGATATTACCAACGTAAAAGCCAGAGGGCCACATCCAGATTTAGAAAAGGAAATAATAAAAATTACCCAATCATTACCAAGAATGACCCCTGGAAAACAAAGAGGAATCCCTGTAGGAGTGTCTTATAGTATTCCTGTTACTTTTGAGATTGTAATGTAAATCAAAAAAAATCCAGCTTTTCATGCTGGATTTTTTTATTTAGGCATCAGAATTATTTTACTTTTATGTTGTCTTCTTGCAAAGAAATATCCTCCTGTAGTTCTATTGGTACGTTTTTATTTTTTTCTATAGATTCTTTTCTTATTGAATCATTTTGCTTCTTTATTTGATCAAAAACAGCTTTTCTTTCTTGTAAACCATTTTTTGCATCTTCCATTATATCTTGATACAAATCTATCTTAGACATATAATACAAATTACTGATTTGAAAACGAGTGCTATCTATTTTAAAACGATCGTAAACCAAGGGCATATAGTTTACCTTTTTTTCTGAGTTTTTATTTTTGATAAATTTTGACGAAGAAGCAATGAGCATTTCTTGCACTAAAAGACTCATCGTATCTCTTGGAATTAAATCTTTTGGTTCTTCAAAAATGGTATTACTCGTACAAGATACCAAGAAAATAAAGCCGCATAAATAGCTTAAGTTTCTCATAATTATCTATTAAATGTTAAGCGTTTTCCCCCCCCCCCCGTATGGGTTATAGTCGATGAAAAAGTTGTGCCTTCAAAAGGAGACCAACCACATTTGTATAAAATATTATCTTTAGTTACGGTCCAAGATGTATTTGGGTCTATCAAAACCAAGTCTGCATAAAAGCCTTCTTTAATAAAACCACGCTTTTTAATTTGAAATAATTTTGCAGGATTATGACTCATTTTTTCCACCAATTTTTCAATCGGAATTACGCCCTCTTTTACTTTTTCTAAAAGTGCAACAACTGCATGTTGTACTAATGGGCCACCACTTGGCGCTTTTGTATACACATTGTTTTTTTCTTCTAAAGTATGAGGTGCATGGTCTGTTGCCAAAACATCAATTCTATCATCTAATAATGCTTCCCACAAACCTAACCGATTTTTTTCGGTTTTAACAGCTGGATTCCATTTTATAAACGTACCTTTTTCTTCGTAATCTTTATCATTAAACCATAAGTGATGTACGCAAACCTCTGCAGTAATCTGTTTTTCTTCTAGTGGAATATCATTTCTAAACAATTCTGTTTCTTTGGCTGTAGATACGTGAAAAATATGCAAACGCGCTCCTGTTTTTTTAGCCAATTCTATAGCCTTAGATGATGAGATGTAACAAGCCTCTTCGCTTCTTATAATTGGGTGATATTTAATAGGAATATCATCACCATACTTTTCTTTATAAATCGCGGTGTTTTTTCTGATCGTAGCTTCATCTTCACAATGTACAGAAATAATCATTTTGGTTGATGAAAAAATCTTCTCTAAAACCTCAACATCATCTACCAACATATTTCCTGTTGATGACCCTAAAAACAATTTGATTCCTGCAACCATTTTTGGATCTGTTTTTAATAATTCTTCTAAATTGGTGTTTGTACCACCAAACATAAATGAATAATTTACATAAGAATCTTTTGCTGCAATTTGAAATTTATCTTCTAATAATTCTTGGGTTGTAGCTTGCGGTACTGTATTGGGTTGCTCAATAAAAGTGGTAATTCCACCAGCAACAGCCGCTCTACTTTCGGTTGCAATATTTGCTTTATGTGTTAAACCTGGTTCTCTAAAATGCACTTGATCATCTATAAAACCCGGAATTAAATACTTTCCTTTGGCATCAATAATGACAACATTATCAAAATTATGTATTTCTGTTGCAATTTCTTTAATGAATTCATTTTCTATGAGAACATCACCTCTAAAAGATTTGTTTTCATTTACTATCGTTGCGTTTTTTATTAAGTAAGAGCTCATTTTTTATTATTTTGGTAATCCTTTTAATCTCATTTTTATGACGCCAAATAGCGCTTCAGTAACAATATTTCCACTCATTTTAGAAGCTCCTAAATCTCTATCTGTAAAAATTACAGACACTTCTTTTATTTTAAATTTATGTTTCCAGGCTTTAAATTTCATTTCAATTTGAAACGCATAACCAATAAATTTTATTTTATCTAATTGTATGGTTTCTAAAACATTACGTTTCCAGCACACAAAGCCAGCTGTGGTATCAAAAATAGGAATTCTTGTTACCAAACGCACATATCTAGACGCAAAATAAGAGAGTAATAAACGTTTTATATCCCAATTAACCACATTCACTTGATTGTTTACATATCTAGACCCCACAGAAACATCTCCATCTTCTTTATGGCAAGCATTATACAATCGAATTAAATCTTCTGGATTATGAGAAAAATCGGCATCCATCTCAATAATATAGTCATATTTTTTTGACAATGCCCACTTAAAACCATGAATATATGCAGTACCTAAACCATGTTTACCTATCCTTTTTTCTAAAAAAAGTTGGCTTGGAAATTCAGTCATTAACCCCTCTACAATAGCAGCAGTGCCATCAGGAGAATTGTCATCAACAATTAAAATATGAAATGCTTTTTTTTGNGTAAAAGTGGCTCTTATTATAGCTTCAATATTTTCTTTTTCGTTGTAGGTTGGAATGATTACTAAAGCGTCTGACATAAATTAATTTTCAGTAAAAAGTACACAAATATACATTATTTAATCACTAATTTTGCTGGAATCATTTATAAATAAAAGTTAATTGCAGGCCATAGATAAAATAGCATATTCTAATGATTGGGTAACCATCCTTTTACTACTGTTATTTGCAAGTATTGTTTTGCTCAGAGTAATTGATCAGAAAAAAGTAAGAGAAAATTTTTTTGCGATTCTAAATTTTTCGCTTATCGAAGATGAAGATATAGAAGATCGTAGCTTTTTTGATGTTTTTCAAATACTCATCTGTACGTTTTCTGTAGCTGTTTTATCCTTGTTACTTTATTACTTTAAAATTTCTAAAATTACAGAAAACATACATGAATTTAGGTCTTTCTTACCAGTTTTTATAGGGCTACTGCTATATTTTCTCACAAAAAGATTTCTTGAATATGTACTGCTGTTCTTATTTATGATAAAAAGTAAGCTGCGTTTTTTTATCTATTTAAAAAATAATTATCTCTACAGTATTTCATTTTTACTTTATATAGCTTTAATTTTATTTGAATATGCAGGAATAAATTTACAATATGTACTATTTTTCGCAGGGTTTTTATTTATTTTAAAATTTACGTTTTTAATTGTAAGAAATAAAAAGCTGATTTTTAATGAGTTGTTTTATTTTATTTTGTATATTTGCGCCCTTGAAATAGCACCGCTATTTGTGCTTTTAAAATTGATGTTTTAAACCCAAAATCGAAAGCGTATGAAAGTGAAAACTATATTGGTTTCTCAACCAGCACCAAAGACAGAAACATCTCCTTATTTTGATTTATCTGATAAACAAAAAGTTAAAATTGACTTTAGATCGTTTATTCACGTTGAAGGTATCCCTGTAAAAGAGGTAAGAGCCGAAAAGATAGATTTAAAAAATTTTACTGCCATTATTTTAACGAGTAGAAATGCCGTAGATCACTTTTTTAGAGTAGCAGAAGAAATGCGTTTTAAAGTGCCAGATTCTATGAAATATTTTTGTCAATCTGAGGCTGTAGCCTATTATTTACAAAAATATGTTGTATACAGAAAGCGCAAGATTTATGTAGGTAACAGAACATTTCCTGAATTAACAAAATTGATTAAAAAACACAAAACAGAAAAATTCTTATTACCATCTTCAGACAAATTAAAACCTTTAATTCCTAATGAATTAGACAAATTAGGTATTACTTGGAAAAGAATCGATTTATACAGAACCGTTGTAAGCGATTTATCTGATTTAGAAAATGTTGTTTATGATGTTTTGGTTTTCTTTAGTCCTTCAGGAATAGAGTCTTTATTTCAAAATTTCCCGAATTTTAAACAGAATAATACTAGAATAGCTGCTTTTGGTAATTCTACAGTAGAAGCTGTAACTGCAGCTGGTTTAAAATGCGATATTGTTGCACCATCTAAAGAAACACCTTCTATGACTATGGCTTTAGACAAGTATATAAAAGAAGCAAATAAGAGATAAATTTATTATTATTAATAAAAAATCCATAAAAAACCGAGCAGAAATGCTTGGTTTTTTTATGCAAACAACGTAGCAAAAGTTTCTTCAATTTTACCCACTAAAATTAATTTAATTCCTTGATTTTTAGAAGAGATTTTATTGTATTTCGAAGCTACAAAAGTTTTGTATCCTAGCTTTTCTACTTCTAAAATTCGTTAATCAATTTTAGAAACAGATCTAATTTCTCTAACCAAACCAGCCTCTCCAGCAAAAAATTACATTTGAGTAATCCCTTTTAAAATAATTTTGAAAGAATATCTTTTAGTTTAATTTTATGATTTTAGATTATTCAGCTACCTTAACATTCCTTATTTTTGTTTAACAAAACAATATAAACATAAAACAAAAAATATGAAATTAGTTAAACTATCCATTTTATTTATCTTTTTATTTGCGCTTACAAGTTGTGGAGGATCAGATAAAAAAAAGGAAGAATCAAGCCCTAAAAAGGAACTAAAAACACCAAAACAAACAAAACCAGCAGTTGATTTGTATAGTAATATCGAAGCATCTAACGAAATTCTTTTAACATCTAGCGATGCATCTGTGTATAGTAAAGAAATATTAAAAGTTGAAGGAGGAAAAAAAGTAAAAATTACTTTTAAACATACTGGTAAAATGGATAAAAAAATAATGGGCCACAATTTTGTTTTGCTTAAAAAAGGAGTGAGTATGTCTTCATTTGGAAAAGAAGCTGCAAAGGCAATATCAAATGAATTTATACCAGAAAATACGCAAGATGTTATTGCACATACCAAATTAATTGGTGGAGGTGAAGAAACAACAATTGAGTTTGATGCTCCTGCAGCAGGAACATATAGATTTATTTGTACTTTTCCTGGACATTATGTATCCATGAAAGGAAAGTTTATTGTAATCTAATTATTAAATTTATAAGAGATATAGAAAAGCGAGAAACCCAATAGTTTCTCGCTTTTTCTATCAGTATTTTTTATCAAAAATAGTATTCAAGTAGGTCTGTATAAAATTGCAAACTAAGCAAAAAGTGTAGCAAAAGCCTCTTCAATTTTACCCACTAAAATTAATTTAATTCCTTGATTTTTAGAAGATATTTTATTGTATTTCGAAGCTACAAAAGTTTTGTATCCCAGCTTTTCTGCTTCTAAAATTCGCTGATCTATTTTAGAAACGGGTCTTATTTCTCCTGCTAAACCCACCTCTGCAGCAAAACATACATTTGGGTTAATTGCAATATCTTGATTGGATGATAAAATGGCTGCAACCACTGCCAAATCGATTGCTGGATCATCTACATTTATACCTCCTGTAATGTTTAAAAACACATCTTTTGCACCCAATTTAAAACCTGCTCGTTTTTCTAAAACGGCTAAAATCATATGCAAGCGCTTTAGATTATAACCTGTCGTAGAGCGTTGAGGTGTCCCGTAAACGGCTGTAGAAACCAAAGCTTGTATTTCTATCATTAAAGGTCGAATTCCTTCTAAAGTTGATGCTATTGCTGTACCACTTAAATCTGCATCTTTTTTTGAAATTAAAATTTCTGACGGATTTGAAATTTCTCTCAATCCATTAGACAACATTTCATAAATCCCTAATTCTGATGTAGAACCAAACCTGTTTTTCTGACTTCTTAAAATACGATAGGTATGATTTCTGTCGCCTTCAAATTGCAAGACAACATCTACCATATGTTCTAAAATTTTTGGCCCAGCAATGTTTCCTTCTTTGTTGATGTGACCAATTAACAATACAGGAGTTGCTGTTTCTTTGGCAAATTTTATCAATTCTGCAGAAGTTTCTCTAATTTGAGAAATACTTCCTGGAGAAGCTTCAATAGTGTTGGTGTGTAGAGTTTGTATGGAATCTATTACCAAAACTTCTGGCTCAGTTTCTTCGATATTTTTGAAGATTTGCTGTGTGTTGGTTTCTGTAAGAATTAAACAATTTGAGTTGTTTGCATCTAAACGTTCTGCTCTCATTTTTATTTGAGATTGACTTTCTTCACCAGAAACATACAATACTTTTTGGCTGATATTTAAAGCCACTTGTAATAATAAGGTAGATTTTCCAATACCCGGTTCGCCACCTAAAAGTGTTACAGAACCTTTTACCAAACCACCACCTAAAACTGTATCTAATTCGTTGTTGTTGGTAATAACTCGTTCTTCAGGATTTAGCTGAATATCTGCAATTTTTAGAGGTTTATTTACAGTCTGTTTTGCAGTTGTACTTTGTTTCCAAACCCGTTTTTCTGCTGTTTGAATAACTTCTTCTACAATGGTATTCCACTCTTTACACGCGCCACATTGGCCTACCCATTTTGCGTGTTGTGTGCCACAATTCTGACAGAAAAAAGTTGTTTTGGTTTTAGCCATTTAAAAGAATATCTAAGTTTGAAAGTTGTAAAGTTACAAGTTTCGAATGAACCTTAAACTAAATTATAGAAAATCTTAATCATTCATTTTTTTAATTTAAAATGTATAAAAAAAGCGAGTTGATTTCCTCAACTCGCTATATATAAACTGAAAACTAATATTTCTATTTTTTTATCACTTTAATATGTAGTTGCCCTTTATCCGTAGTAATTCTAGCAAAATAAACTCCAGAAGTTAAGCTAGACATGTCTACCCTTTCTGAGGTTGTATTTAAAACTCTTTTACCTACTAAATTATATACTTCAACCTTTTTTAACGTTAGGTTATTGGTTACAGAAAGGGTGAAAAATGTTGATGTTGGATTTGGATACAGTAAGATATTATCTCTTAAAAAGTCTGTTGTACTCAATGTTTTTTGACAAAGAGTACTGTAACTTGCTGTTGCATCCTTAACCCAATTTGCATTGTTGTTGGCCTGGTCGACATCATCTACTTGTATACATCCTAAATTAGGATTGCCAGAAGCATCAAACTTTGTAATCGTATTATTAGCTCCGTTATTCAGGTTTAAGTAAGTTAATCTATTATTATCTACAAGTAATTCTGTAATACTTGTTACTTCCGAAATATCTATTTCATCAATAAGATTATTGCTTACAATTAATTTTTTAACATTATTCGCACTTCTTTTTAGTGATTTTTTTTCTCCAGTAATTTTTGAAGAAATAACTACAGAATTAGCATTTAATAAGCTGCTTATATCTGTAATACTATTTCCAGAAATGTTAATACTTGCAGCATTTGTAAAAGCTTCTAAACCTGCAACACTTGTAATATTTAATCCACTTAAATCTAAATCACCAGTAAAAGCTTGTGCTTCTTCATACGTTACAGCACCATCTCCATCATCATCTATACCTGGAATTGAATTTAACGCCGTATCTAAATTTTCATCAGTGGTGTATACTTCCCATTCTGAATTACAATCGGTATTGTAAGTTGCCGTCGCATCTTTTTGGGACCAATTTGTGTTGGCAAAATCAACATCATCAACAGCTATACATACTAAATCTGGATTTCCAGTAATATCAAACTCAGTAATATTCGCATTATTTCCATTTCTTAAATAAACTCTTTCTAATGCGTTATTATTTAAAATTAGTTTTGTGAGATTTGTATTTTGATTGATATCAATATTTATAATTTTATTATCATTAGCAACAAATTCTTTTAACAAAGGATTTTTAGAAATATCTATTCCTGTAAATTCATTTTCATTGATTAATAATGTTTGTAAACTTTCATTATTTGCTAAATTTAAAGAAGTAATGTTAGTTCTAAATACATCAATTCTTTCCAATAATAGATTATTTGAAACATCTATATTAGAAATTTGATTATTACCAACACTTAAATTAGTTAAAGCAATATTCTTACTTACATCTAAACTTGTTAAATTATTGTTTCTTGCATCTAAACCAGTAATATTAATAAATGCTTCTATACCTGTTAGATCTGAAATTTCTTTATCAGAAATTACCAAAGGTTCAGC
>P_2C_Liq_3_UnCtyDRAFT_100568_pt1 | contig 10782 bp, 11 predicted proteins | sample Pon2CUnioCityCA_3_FD_9720 | JGI IMG/M metagenome (IMG submission 9720)
TATAAAATTGATAATTCTATATAGATACTCATGTAGTAATATTGTATTTTTGCAGTATGATACAGAAAAAACCAACTCTCGAAAAAATTACACCAAATTTTGGTAGTTCGTTTTTGTTAAAGAAACACGTGGAGTTTTTAAAAACAAATACGCCTTTTTGGCATTTTCATCCAGAAATAGAACTTGTGTATGTTAATAAAGGAAAAGGAAAAAGACATATTGGTAATCATATAAGTTATTTTAATAACAGTCAATTGGTATTAATAGGTTCTAATTTGCCACATATTGGTTATTTAGATCGTTTAACTACGAATGGTTCTGAAACATTAATACAATTTTTGCCAGATTTTCTAGGAGAAGATTTTTTTAAACTCCCAGAGATGGCAGCTATTAATGCACTTTTTGAACGTGCCAAAAAAGGAATTCGATTTAATATAGATATTAAACAAAGAATAGGGGCTAAAATTGAAAAATTAACGGAGTTAGATGGCGTACATAGAATAACATCTTTCGTAGAAATTTTAAATGATTTAGCAACGACAGATGATTATACGTTACTCAATGCAAATGGTTTTGCTTTTGAAAGTAATCATCAAGATAGCAATAAGATTGAGGTAATTTATAAACATATTAACGAGAATTTTAAAGACCATATTAGCTTAGATGAAGTTTCAGAACTAGTAAGTATGACAGTGCCTGCATTTTGTAGGTATTTTAAGAAATCTACAGGTAAAACATTTACAAAATTAGTAAACGAGTACAGAGTTGTACACGCAACAAAACTATTAGCAGAAAGCAATATGAGTATTGCTGATATAAGTTTTGAGTGTGGTTTCAACAATTTTTCTCATTTTAATAAGTTATTTAAAGAGTTCACAGGTAAGAGTGCTTCAATATATAGAAGCGAGTTAAAAAATTTAATACAATAATTATGAGTGTAATGGTAAAAACCAAAATTGATAAAGCTATTGATTACTATAGCTTTAAAAGTAGACAAATTAGAGATTTTGTCAATTCTAGCAAAGATTTAACCGTAGAACAAATCGTAGAATTCGGAGAAGAATTGGCGGTTTTAGAATATAAGATTACAGCTTTAGAGGTGGCAAGAGAAAGCTAATTATAATAAGCCATTCCACTCGTCATAAAACTGTTTTAAAAACTTTTCCATAAATACATGTCTGTGTTCAGCAATTTTTTTTGCTGAATCAGTATTCATTTTATCTTTTAGAAGCAACAATTTTTCATAAAAGTGATTAATCGTTGGCGCATCAGAATTTTTGTATTCTTCTTTAGTCATATTTAAATTTGGCAAAATTTCAGGGTGGTATAGCGCCCTATTTTTAAATCCTCCATAATTAAAACATCGTGCAATACCAATGGCACCAATAGCATCTAATCTGTCTGCATCTTGCACAACCTCTAATTCTTTTGATGTAAATCTTTGTTGTTTTTTATCAAATGAATTTTTAAAAGAAATGTGTTTGATAATCGTAATGATGTGGTTTATTGTTTTCTCATCTACTTTTTGTGTTTCTAAAAACTCTTGAGCCACTTTTGGGCCAATAGATTCATCACCATTAAAAAATTTTGGGTCGGCAATATCGTGTAACAAAGCCGCCAACGACACCACAAAAATATTTACATTTTCTTCTTTTGATATGAGAATGGTATTTTTAAAAACACGCTCTACATGAAACCAATCATGGCCACCTTCTGCATCTTTCAATTTTTCTTTGACAAAGTCGATGGTATTTTGTATTACTTTTTCTTGATTCATTTTATTTTCTAGAAGTTAATTCTGCTTTTATTTTTTTCATTTCAAAAATCATCACAAACAACATTGGCGCAAAAAATAAAGGTAAAAAGGTTTGGAAAGAGACACCTTTTTCAACAGTATAAAACACTGCAAAAATTACCATAAACAATAACAAAATACTTTGTATAATTGCTAAAGCCTTTGTTTTTTCAGTTTTTTAATAAGTTCTTCTGTGGTATAAGACGAAAATTGTGATGCCATAATTTTGATTTTTGAATTACAAAAAAATCCACTAAAAAGTGGATTTAATCTTGTTTCGTGATGCTACAAATCTTGTTTCAAATTTTTAACAATGCTCATCATAAGCAGCAGCCAAATTCTGTGCAATCATTTGTGCAGAACGCCCTTCTATATGATGACGCTCTAACATATGTACTAAGTTACCATCTTTAAACAATGCAATTGCAGGTGATGAAGGTGGAAAAGGAATCATAAATTCTCTTGCTTTTTGTGTAGATTCTTTTTCTACACCAGCAAAAACAGTCGTTAAATTTGTAGGTGTTTTTTCTGCGCCTAAAGAAGCAATTGCTCCTGGTCTTGCGGTACCAGCTGCACAGCCACAAACAGAATTTACCATCACTAAAGTAGTGCCTTCTTTTGCCATTGCTTTTTCTACATCTTCACTTGTATATAATGCCTCGAAACCAGCATCGATTAACTGGTCACGCATTGGTTTTACTAATTCTTCTGGATACATAATAATTTATAATTTTAGATTGCAAAGATAACTATAAAAAGTACAGAATTCAAACCAAGAATAAATACTAGTATTGATAGATATATCAATAAAATTGATATTCTAAAAAACAGTAATAATGATGACGATTTCTTATATTTGAGGCAAAATTTAGAATATTTATGGGAAGTTTTACCAAGTGGTTAGGTGCAGGTTTAGGCTTTACATTAGGTGGGCCAATTGGTGCTGCTCTTGGCTTTGCATTGGGCAGTTTTATTGATGGTTTTTCAGAAAAAGATTTACGTTTAGAGCAAGGAGATTATCAAACAAAGCAACAAAAAAGAAATACAGTAAACACAAATTCAGGCGATTTTGAAATTAGTTTGCTCGTTTTGGCATCTATTGTCATAAAGTCTGATGGAAAAATTGATCAACGTGAGTTAAATTTTGTGCGTTCTCAGTTTTTAAGTATGTATGGTAAAGAGCGCGCTAACAACGCATTTAAATTATTTAAAGGAATTGTAAAAAAAGACATTTCTGCTCGCCAAGTTTGTATTCAAATAAGACAACACATGTCGCACGCCTCGCGTTTGCAACTGCTACACTTTTTATTTGGTATTGCCAAAGCAGACGAGTTTGTATCGGAAAAAGAGGTAGAAGAAATACGAAAAATAGCGGGATATTTATACATCAACCAAAATGATTATGAGTCTATAAAGGCCATGTTTTATGATGCTTCTGGTAGTGCATATAAAATTTTAGAGATTGATAAATCTGCCACAAATGATCAAGTAAAGACTGCCTATAGAAAAATGGTGAAGAAATATCACCCAGATAAATTAATAGATTTGGGCGATGAACATGTAAAAGGTGCAAAAGAAAAATTTCAAAGCATACAAGATGCGTATCAAAAAATTAAATCTGAAAGAGATTTTTAGTAATTCTGATAATCAATTTTATCGCTTATAAAGTTTTATTGTTTTTGAACTTCCATCAGTTTTATTTTTAAACAAAACAATATAAAAGCCTGTATTTAAATTTTTAAGCCTTGCTTTTTTAAATAGTTCAAAGGTCTTTTTATCACGTATTTTCGAAGCACTTGATAGAATCTTTTTTCCGTAAACATCGAAAATTTTAATTTCGTATTCACCAAGTGGATTGAGAAACGATGTAGTTTCCTCTTCAATAGTAGGATCTATTGGATCTTCTTCTTCATCGGTACTTTCTGGTAATGTATTTGAATAACCGAAGACTAAAATTTCATTTATTGCCCCATATACATTTTCATACATTGATAACCTTAAATATCTTGTATCAACATCCGTAATATGTGTTTTCCAAGTATTAAAATCCGAACATGGATCTACAAATAATTCATTCCAATTATTTTCGCTGCCATATTCAACTGTAAATTCGTAACTATCATTCATATCATGCAGAGAAATTTCCGTGATATGATATTCTTCTCCCAAATCAACAACCACATGATAAGGTGCTGTTTGCGGATCCCAAGACCAATAAGGTTTCCAAGAATTACTTGTAGGATGTTCATTGGCTAATACATCAGTTTGTTGCTCATCAAAAAGATATAATGGAGAAACCACACTTCCTCCAGCCACTTGGTCAGTAACCATAGTACTATCGATTATAATTTGTTTAGATAATGGTACAATATCAAAAAATTCAGGCCCACTAATTGCCCCTAATCCTTTAAATTCTTCGGGAGTATCATCAACAAGACTGTAGTTATTATTGATAGGATCTTTAAAATTAATTTGATGAATAGTTGAAAAAACATTATTGCTAAGGCTAAAATTATTTAAGTTACCAGAATCATTGTTATAAAAAGGAATGTTAATATCGTAGATATTGTTATTGATATGTATTTGATTTAGTTCATTCATATTTCTGATTATTTGCTTACCGTTAATACTACTAAAATAATTATTGTTTAGTGTAATTGGTTTTGTTATATCAGTAAACTGTCCGTTATNAATAAACACTCCTTGAGAATTGGAAATGTAATTATTACTAAAATTACAATCCCCTTTTCCGAGNGTAATAATNCCGAAAGAGGGNGCTTGCATCATAATATTATTATAGGCATTTACAACNCTATTGNCTCCNATTTGTAAATTATTAGTTTGATATAANGTGTGGNCNAATCCAGCATTGATCATTGTGTTATTGTAAATTTCAATATCTTCTACAGCATTTGCAATTTGAATNGATTCTCTTTTGGTGTTTCTTATGATATTATTGTAAATTTTTAGATGTTTAAATTCCATACCTGGTGATGCAGTCTCACCGATGTACATTCCTTCGCTAACATTTTCAATAAAACAATCGTGAATAATTAAGTTTTCAAAAACAGGATAAGGAACAGGCGGATTACCTCCAAAATCTTTCTTTGCAAAAATTCCAAAAAACCCTTCATGATCTATTTTTATATTTTCTGCTTCACAATCTGAGCTTATTCCCGAAAAGGCCAAGCCACAGTTATTTCCTCCCAATTCAAAACCATATTTAAAATTGGCATGACCAGCACCTGATATTTTTATATATTTACAATTCTCGAAAGTGATGCCTCCCCATGCTTGCGCATCTTTAATTTTTACTTGTCCGTTTATATTTGTGACTACAATTGGCGCCCCTAAAACTCCTTGCAATTGTTCAAACTTAATGGCTTTGGTTCTTGACGATGCTATAAATATGGTATCTCCTCCACTAAATGTTCTTCCTGTTGTTGCAGCATTTATAACATATGGAGTAGAGTTGTCGATAATAAAATTAGCATTTTGCTGACCATTTATTTGAAGGGCAATTAAAATAAAAACGAAATAAGGAAAAATTTTGGTTGAAGTATAAAATCTCGAACGAATGACTTTATTTCCTAAATTTTGCAATCGAAATAATATTTTAAAAAAATATTTTTTCATAGGAATAAACTTTAGGGGATGAATAAGTTTATAAAGTTAACTTTTAATTTTAACAATACCAAATTTAGCAAGATTTTTATTTTGTTTAATAAACAATCCATTACTCACTTCCTTTTTTAAACTTAACACCTTGCATTTTGCAGAAATTCCTTAATTTCGCATCCTTATCAGAAAAGAGATAAAATGAAAGCGAAATTTCCTGAATATAAAGGACTTGACTTACCAAAAGTAGCAGAAGAAATTCTAAATTATTGGCAAGAAAACAACATATTTGAAAAGAGTGTAACTTCTAGAGAAGGTGCTAGGCCTTTTGTATTTTTTGAGGGGCCACCTTCTGCAAACGGACTGCCTGGAGTGCACCACGTTTTAGCCAGAGCTATTAAAGATATTTTTCCTCGTTATAAAACGATGAAAGGTTATCAAGTAAAACGTAAAGCGGGTTGGGATACACACGGATTGCCAATAGAATTAGGTGTTGAGAAAGAATTAGGAATTACCAAAGAAGATATTGGTAAAACAATTTCGGTTGAAGATTACAATGCAGCTTGTAGAAAAGCAGTAATGCGTTATACAGATATTTGGAACGATTTAACTCAAAAAATGGGCTATTGGGTAGATATGGATGATCCATACATTACCTACGAACCAAAATATATGGAATCTGTTTGGTGGTTATTAAAGCAGATTTATAACAAAGACTTAATTTATAAAGGCTATACCATTCAGCCTTATTCACCAAAAGCAGGAACTGGTTTAAGTTCTCACGAATTAAACCAACCAGGAACCTATCAAGATGTTACTGATACCACAGTGGTTGCGCAATTTAAAGCGATAAATGAAACATTACCAGACTTTTTACAAAATTTAGGTGATATTCATTTTATAGCTTGGACAACAACTCCGTGGACATTGCCAAGTAACACAGCTTTAACAGTTGGGCCAAAAATTGATTATGTTTTAGTGGATACTTTTAATCAATATACTTTTGAGCCGGTAAAAGTAATTTTAGCTAAAAACTTAATAAGTAAGCAATTTGGAGGTAAAAATGCGTTTCAAGTTGAAACAGCAGAAGAACTAAAAGCGTATACACGTGGAGAGAAAAAAATTCCTTTTTTCGTTGTAAAAGAATGTATTGGTAAGGATTTAGTTAATATTAAATATGAGCAACTTTTAGATTACGATTTAGATTTTGAGAATAAGCAAGACGCTTTTAGAGTAATTTTGGGTGATTTTGTAACCACAGAAGATGGTACAGGAATCGTACATACAGCACCGACTTTTGGTGCAGACGATGCTTTGGTTGCCAAACAAGCGAGTCCAGAAATTCCGCCTTTATTAATTAAGGATGAGAACGATAATTTAGTGCCTTTGGTAGATTTACAAGGTAAATTTAGAAAAGAAATTAAAGATCCTATTTATGGTTTTGCAAGCGAATACGTAAAATCTGAATATTTAAACGAAGACGATTTTGCAGTAGAATTAAAAGTTCAGCAAGAAAAATTAAAAGACGTTTTAAAAAATCAAGATAAATATCTAACTGTTGATGAACGTTTAGGATTAAAACTAAAAAACGAAAACAAGGCGTTTAAAGTCGAAAAATACAAACACAGTTATCCAAATTGTTGGAGAACAGATAAGCCAATTTTATATTATCCATTAGATTCTTGGTTCATCAAAGTAACTGATATAAAAGATAAAATGCATTCTTTAAATAAAACCATCAACTGGAAACCAGAATCTACAGGAACTGGACGTTTCGGAAATTGGTTGGCAAATGCAAACGATTGGAATTTATCACGTTCTCGATATTGGGGAATTCCATTGCCAATTTGGCGAACAGAAGATGGTAAAGAAGAAATCTGTATTGGTTCTGTTGCAGAATTAAAAGCTGAAATGAAAAAATCGGTTGCAATGGGATTCATCCCATTGGACATTTTTGAAGATTTTGAAGTTGGAAATATGTCTGATGAAAATTATGCAAAAATAGATTTACATAAAAACATAGTTGATGAAATTACTTTAGTTTCTCCGTCAGGAAAACCAATGAAACGTGAAAGCGATTTAATTGATGTTTGGTTCGATTCTGGCTCTATGCCTTATGCGCAATGGCATTATCCGTTTGAAAATAAAAATAAAGTTGATGGAAACGAATCTTTCCCAGCAGATTTTATTGCAGAAGGAGTAGACCAAACTCGTGGTTGGTTTTATACTTTGCACGCAATTGCAACTATGGTTTTTGATTCGGTTGCGTATAAAAATGTAGTTTCTAACGGATTGGTTTTAGACAAAAACGGACATAAAATGTCGAAACGTTTAGGAAATGCAGTAGATCCGTTTACAACTTTATCAACGTACGGAGCAGATGCAACTCGTTGGTATATGATTTCGAATGCAAATCCTTGGGACAATTTAAAATTTGATTTAGAAGGAATAGAAGAAGTAAAGCGTAAGTTTTTTGGAACCTTATACAACACCTATTCTTTCTTTAGTTTATACACAAATATTGATGGTTTCTCTTATGCTGAAGCAGATATTGCTATAGAAGAAAGACCAGAACTAGACAGATGGATTTTATCAGAATTACATACCTTAATTCATAAAGTTGATAAATTCTATGCAGATTACGAGCCAACAAGAGCAGCCAGAGCAATCTCCGATTTTACCGGCGAATATTTAAGTAATTGGTATGTACGTTTAAGTAGAAGACGTTTTTGGAAAGGAACCTATGAAACCGATAAAATTTCTGCATATCAAACCTTATATACCTGTATGGTTACGATTGCCAAATTAGCATCACCAATTGCACCATTTTTTATGGATCGATTGTATCAAGATTTAAATTCGGTAACGGGTAAAGAAGCATCAGAAAGTATTCATTTATCTAATTTCCCTGTTTTTGATGAAAGTTTGGTAGATAAAAGCTTAGAGCGTAAAATGGAGAATGCTCAAATTATATCTTCTTTAGTATTATCATTAAGAGCTAAAGAAAAGATAAAAGTGCGCCAACCACTGCAAAAAATTATGATTCCTGTTGATAATCAACAACAAAAAGAAGAAATTTTAGCAGTTGCAGATTTGATTAAACACGAGGTAAACATTAAAGAAATTCAGATTTTAGAGGATGCTTCAGATATTTTAATCAAACAAATTAAACCCAATTTTAAAGCTTTAGGCCCTAAATTTGGGAAAGATATGCGCTTTATTGCAGCTGAGGTTCAGCAGTTTACTCAAGAAGATATTAACAAAATCGAGAAAGATGGTAACATTCTGCTTAAAGTTAGTGGGAAAAATATTACTTTAGAACTCGCAGATGTAGAGATATCATCAAAAGATATAGAAGGTTGGTTAGTAGCAAATGAAGGGGCGTTAACGGTTGCGTTAGATGTAACCATAACCGAAGATTTACGCGGAGAAGGTGTAGCAAGAGAACTGGTAAATAGAATTCAAAATGCACGTAAAGATTCAGGTTTAGAAGTTACAGATAAAATTAAACTGACTGTTTTAAATGACCAAGATTTACAAGCGGCTATTACTGAAAATAAAAGCTATATCATGAGCGAAACTTTAACCAAAGAGTTGGTTTTTGTAGATGAATTAATTAATGGTACCGAAATTGAGTTTGACACCATTAAAAGTAGAATATTAATAAAAAAAATGTAACATTATGTCAGACGTAAAAGTAAAATATACAGAAGAAGATTTAAAAGAATTTAAGGCAATCATCAACAAAAAAATAGCAAGAGCGCAAGAAGATTTAGCCTTGTTAGAAGCCGCCTATAAAAACGATGCAAACAATGGTACAGATGATACATTGTCATCATTTAAATCTTTTGATGAAGGTTCAGAAGTAATGAGTAAAGAGGCCAATGTACAATTGGCTATTCGTCAAGAAAAGTTTATTAGAGATCTTAAAAACGCATTGTTACGTATAGAAAACGGGACTTACGGAATTTGTAGAGTTACTGGTAAATTAATTCAAAAACAACGTTTAATGTTAGTTCCGCATGCTACGTTAAGTATTGAGGCAAAGCGCAAGCAGTAATAAAAAATAGCTAACTACAGTTCAGCAGTTTTAAAAAGGCAACTAAAAAGAGACTTTCTTTTGGTTGCCTTTTCTTGTATAGCATAAAATCATATTTTTATCTTATTTTTGAGGGTATGAAAAAGAAAATTATTTACCTACTCGTAATCAGTTTTATAGGCAGTTTTTTAATCATAAAGCATAAAATATCACTTAAAGTTCAGACGCAACATACTGAAATTTTAAAACATCATTCGCTTCAACAAACAACACAACTTTCTAAAAAAGAACGACTAGAAAAAGGCTTACCTCCAAACACATATTTTGAAGAAAAATATTTGTTAGAAATTAATCCGCATACAGGTAGAACCCATCCAGAAAATATTTATAAAGTTCAAAAAGAGTTAAAAGAGCAAAGATTATTACAACGCAGAACTCCTGGAGACGCTATTGATAACCAATGAATGGGTAGAAAGAGGCCCAAACAATGTGGGTGGTAGAACAAGAATGGTAATGTACGACCCTAATGATGCAACACACAAACGTGTTTTCGCTGGCGGGGTTAGTGGAGGTCTTTGGGTAAATGATGATATTACCGATGTAAATTCCTCTTGGACACAAGTAGGTATAGATGATAATTTATCCGTAACGTGTATGGCTGTAGATCCTAACAATTCACAGATTATGTATATCGGAACAGGAGAGTAATACAATCCACAACAAGCTTTAGGAAATGGTATTTGGAAATCTACAGATGGTGGAGCAACCTGGGTAAATGTATATCAACTAAGAGGAACAACTTCTGTTACAAGTTCTATTATTGTGCCAGGAACGTATTTTATGACAGACATTATTGTTAGAGATAAAGATGGAAATCCAGCAACCACAAACGATTCTGAAGTTTTTGCTTCAATTGGTGGAGCTTTTTACAGTTCTAATCCTGTAAGTACTTGGGTTGGGTTAAATGATTATGGAATTTTTAAATCTACAGATGAAGGCGCAAATTGGTCTCAACTCACTTTAGAGGTAGATGGAAATCCTGTTGCTGCCAATAAATTTGAAATTGGAATTGACAATACACTTTGGTTAAGTACAACTAGAAATGTGTGGAGAGGTGGAGGTGGACGAGTCTATAGCAGCTCAGATGGTACAAATTTCACATTAAAACACGCCATACCTAATGGAAGAAGAACCGAAATTGCAGTGTCTAAATTAAACGCGAATACCGTTTATGTTTTAGGTGAAGTATATACAGAAAACGGCGATGGTGATGAAGTAGCCCCTTTTGTATCACTTTTAAAAACTACAGATGCATTTGCGACATCGCCTT
>P_2C_Liq_3_UnCtyDRAFT_100572_pt1 | contig 10716 bp, 10 predicted proteins | sample Pon2CUnioCityCA_3_FD_9720 | JGI IMG/M metagenome (IMG submission 9720)
GACCAGCTGTCGAGGCTGGCGAGAAGCTAGGGTTCTTACCAGGAGATATGGAAGATAAATTGGATCCATATTTAAGACCTCTTTATGATGCTTTACTAGAGAGAGTAGACTCAAAAAAGTTGGAGATTATGTTGAGGCATAAGGTAATAGAAATTGCTCCTGTTGGCTTTATGAGAGGTAGAACCCTATCAAATGCCTATATTGTGATAGATGAAGCGCAGAATTGCACTGAAAGTCAACTTAAAATGCTTTTAACTCGATTAGGGTGGAATTCCACGATGATAATTACGGGAGATCCTGATCAGTCTGATTTAGAGAAAGATGCTTCAGGATTAAAAGGGATTTCAGACCGTTTAGCAGGGAAGATAGATAGATTATCTGTGTGTAAATTAGATAAGGCTGATGTAGTACGTCATCCATTAGTTTCTAAATTGCTAGACATTATTTAGTCTTTATTCTTAATGATTGAATATAAAAAAAGAGGGGCTTAATAAGCCCCTCTTTTTTGTTCTTTTTATTAACTTAGTTGACTGCATCTTTCAGTGCTTTACCAGCTTTAAAAGATGGTTTTTTCTGTGCTGGGATAATAATTTTTTCACCTGTTGATGGTTTAACACCATTTCTTTCTTTTCTGTGCGAGACGCTAAATGTTCCGAAATTTACTAATCTCACAGACTCACCATCTTTTAGACTATCCGTAACGGCGCTTACAAACGCATTAATAACACTTGATACAGATTTTTTATCTAATCCAGTTTCTTCCATGATTTTAGCTTCTAGTTCTACTTTATTCATTATTACTGCTCTCCATAAATTATATTTAAAATCTTTTTATTTTTCAAAAGATATGATAAAGTATACACAATATTATTTATTTTATTTTACTTTTAAAGTATAATAACTCAAAAAAGGCATTTTATAGGTGAAAATGAGAGAAGTTTTAACAGAATTGAAAGAATTAGATGAAGAAACTAACGTAAGACCTTTAGAAATAATGGATTTTACTGGGCAATCTGAGACGATTGAAAATCTATCCACGTTTATTCGTGGAGCTGTTCGTCGGCAAGAGCCTTTAGATCACATTCTATTTTATGGACCCCCAGGATTAGGTAAAACAACCCTTTCTAGAATTATTGCACGTGAGCTGGGAGTTGGATTTAAAACAATTTCAGCACCTGCTATAACAAAACCAGGGGAATTAGCATCTATTCTTGTATCTTTGTCTCCCTTAGATGTTCTTTTTATTGATGAAATACATAGGTTACCTCTTCCTGTTGAGGAGATATTGTATAGTGCTATGGAAGACAATAAGATTACAATTCTTATTGGTAGTGATAATAATGTAGAGCCAATTGAAGTCAATTTAAATCCGTTCACACTTGTTGCTGCCACTACTCGTAAGGGCATGCTTTCACAACCTTTAAGCGATAGATTTGGTATTCAGTTTCGCATGGATTTTTACAATGATATCGAGTTGGCAAAAATTATAAAAAGAGCTTCAAGAATTTTAAAAGTAAACCTCTCAGATGAATCCATTATTGAACTTGCTAAAAGGTCTCGTGGTACACCTCGGATTTCATTAAGGCTACTAAGGAGATTGAGAGATTTTATAGAGGACCATTCTGAATCTGAAATATTTGTTTCTGATCTGGAATTTACTTCCAAAATTTTAGATAAATTAGGTATTTCATCTGATGGACTAGATGAATTAGACCAACGTTATATTGAATGCTTGTCTAAGACATTCAAGGGTGGTCCAGTAGGTATTGAGACACTATCTGCCTCTCTTTCTGAAAGTAGGGATACATTAGAATCCAGTGTAGAACCATATCTTATACGAAAAGGGTATATAATTAGGACTCCTAGAGGGCGTAAGATGGCTGATGAATTAAATACTGACCAGCTTAATTTAATATAGCCAAGGAAAGTCAAATTTACTGGACCATAGCCCTCTTTGGTTTTTTACTGCTTGTTGTTCTAATAACCAATAATCTTCACTAATACTTTCACAATATGTAAAACTACATTTTTCTGGCTCTTTATTAGTGTTTCTATCAAACCACTTTACTATACTCCAACCAGATGTGATTATTATCTTTGATAAATCTAAATTATCATCAGTAAAGCATTGTGAAACTCTTTCACCGCTATCATTCCACCTTTTAAATTCGCAATATAAAAGCTTATTGCTAATATATTCTTGAAGATAATTTCTTGATGCATCCCCACAATTATATCTTCCTATTTGTTTATCGATACAAATTTGCTCTAGCTTAGGAGCTTGTGTATACTCTAAAACTATTTTAAAATTATCAATTTTTATTGTGTTTCCTGTAATAGCCTCCCCCACACCTCTAATAGAATTTTCGCCATTATCAAGTTGTATTTCTTGTGCCGATAGGTTACTATTAAGGGATAAAAAAAATAAGGTAATCAAAATAAAAGTATTGCCATTTGTCAACATTTATATTATTCCTTTAAAAAAAGAGAAGTTATTATGCAAAATATTAACATTAAAAAGATTAGACTACCAGTTTTTTCTCACAATAATCGTATTATTTCTGATGAAAATACAAGCGATTTAAATATTGTTGATAAATATAAGGACTCCACTCCCACTTATGCTGGGAATGTAAGGCTATTGAGATGGGGGAATACATCGTCTGCTGGTATGACCGTATCCTTTGAGTTACTAAATGTCGATGAAAATGATCAGCATCCCTTTAAGGGGTTAAGAGCTGCTCGTTCTACTAAAACAGAGGGGCAAAGATTGAGTATTGTTCTCTCCTACCCTAAGAATAATGCCTTTCATCCTGATTGTAACGTGTATTTAGGAGAAGCCTTATTGCTTTGGTGGGCTGAGGATTGTTCAGAAGGAATGAAGTTAACCCTTAAGCTAAGAGAGGGACCTGACGGAGTTTCTGGAGTTCATCCTTGTGATGGTATGATTTCAGGAAGGAAGTCAGGGGAAATTCTATCATTAGTCTCTTGGTCTATTGATGATCAAGACTTGCCAGAAGAACCGCCTCAAAATGTCAGAAAAAAGAAGAAGTTTTCAGAGATGTCTCCAACTACACAATCACATATCTTGTGTCGTGATAATCGTTTTTATAATTGGTTATCTGACAATATTAATAACTTTATTGATGATGAAGTGGTAAGGAATGATATTATTTCTCTTGAGTCTTCAGAAAAATTTTGTGAGCATATTATTAAATATTATTGCAATATAAATTCTAGAGCTGACTTTAATCTTTCCGAAGATGAGGGGCAGTATGCGAGAGAACGATGGAAAAATATTATAAATTTATATGAAATAGAACGCTGGAAATAGATAGTTTTTCTTTCTTGCATAATATATATAAAATATACAAATCATAACTACTAATTTAAAAGTGAATAAAATGTCAGCGGAAAAGTTAACAAGAAGAACATTAAATTTTGAAAATGAAGGAGCTCCCGAAGTAATTTGGAGAGAGTATAGAGACTCATTGTCTAAAAAATCATCCGATGTTCTTAATAACATATTAACGTTTAACAAGGGGCATGAAGTCTCGACCACTGATTAATGATTTTTAATATTATCTTTTACCTTAAAATAAATAATTGACTACTATAATACATCATTGGAGTTTGAAAACTTTTTTGTTTTCGATAACTATAGGATGCAATTATGAAGTCAAAAGAATTTTTTATTTGGTGTGGTGAAAAGGGTCTTATTTCTAATAAGATTATAGCGGAATCTTTTAATGTATCAGCTCAAACAGTTAGAAATTGGAAGAAAAAGGAAGACCTTCCTTTATGGGTTTCTTTTGCGTGCTTAGCGCTTGAAAATAATTACACTGCAGATGATTTCTCATTTAGTGATTTTAAGAGCTGGCAAAAACGTAATAACATTATAACGTATGAAGAAACTGGCAATGCATTCGGAATCAAAAGACAAGCAATACATCAGTGGTTTCGTCGGGGGAGATTTCCCAAGTGGATTTCCTTAGCGTGCTTTGGCTACAATTTAAAACATTAATTTAATAATTCCAACATACCTAATTAGAAGATTCAGATTTTAAGACATTATCGGGGAACAAACATGAGTAAGAAAACATTTTTTAAACTAACGTTATTTGCTACAGCAATGTCTCTCAGTTCATTTGCAGCTCAGGCTGAAACTGTTCTGCAGGGATTTGGAGATGATATCCCACTTGCACATGCTGTAGAGCAAATTGTGCCAGATAGTTATGTGATAACTTACGGTAAGGGTGTTGCTGTTAATGAACAGGTCTCGTGGAGAGGCGGTGCCTATTGGAAAGATGTTTTAGATATGCTTGCTCAAAGTGAAGGTTTATACATTAGGTATGATCAAGATAATATCTTAATTACAAAAAATCCTAGAAATAGAGCCTCTCTTGATAGAGGTCTTGAACTTGTTCCTTATGGTGATTCTAATTTTGAAGCTAAAATACGAGATGAAAGTTATGCAAGTGATATTATGGGTAATAAGCCAGGATTTATTTTAGGTGTAGAAGCTGAAGAGCCTAAAAAAGAGGGTTTTGGAATTGTTGAGTTAAATGAGACAGAGCAAGTAAGTCCTACTGTGCCTCCGTTACCTGACTCAATTTATATCGGTGTTAATGATCCAGATGTCTACACTCCGCCAGCTGAGATATGGGAGATATTTGCTGGCTCAACTTTGGAAGATGTTTTGATGGATTGGGCTGATAGATCTGGATGGAGAGTTATTTGGAATAGTGAATATAGTTACCCAATTGTAGCAGACGCTCAATTTAGGGGTGAGTTTGTGGATGTTGCTGCAAAATTGATCCGTTCCATGGAAAAAGCGAGACCTCCTGTTAGAGGGGAATTTTATAAAGGAAATAGTGTCCTAGTGATTGAAACAATACTTGATGGACAGAGTTAATTGAAAGGTTTATTAAATGACTAAATTAAAATCTATAGCTAAGTTGTTAACTGGCACAGCCTCTTTATTGTCCATTTCAGCTTGTTCAGTGGGTGTTGTCGCTGATGCTGAGAAAACTATTCAGGCAGAAAGAAATGATGCCACTGACTTAGTTAGGGCATCTGCTATTCCCCTACCTAAAAAAATAACTGAACCAATTAGAATTACAAATGATATCTTTTTGGGTAATTTGGCAAAATCACGTATTAATGGTGAGCCTCTACCAAGAACCGTTGAAAGAGATGGTGTTGTGCTTATATCTGATCAACCAGTAGGTTTGATTGATATAGCAACTATAATTAAGGGTACAACAGGTATTCCTGTAATTTTAGATGAAGATGTATTTGAAGTTTCATCTGAGGGTGGGAATATGGGGGATCCACTTTCAGTAGCATCCTCAGTTGATAGTACTGATATTGCTTCAGATGGAACTGTTGATCCTGCTGCTATAGCTCCAATTGGGGCTCCTCCTACTTCGTCAGCTTCTCTTGTTAATCAACCTTCTACGGGTGAAACTCCTCAGAGTTATATGATGATGAATCATGAGGGAAAACTTAGTGATTTTCTTAATCAGGTTGGTCAGAGATTTAGGGTAAATTGGGAATATAAGAATAATCAAATACGTTTTTACCGAAATGAGATAAAGACTTTTATGGTTCAATCTTTACCTTCAACATCTGCTATGTCAATGGGGATAGATTCTGGTGGTGGAGAAGATGGGGCTTACGGCAGTTCTTCTCAAACATCGTCAACGGAATTGGAGATTGATCTGTGGAGTGAGATTATAGATAGTGTGACCAATCTAGTTGAGCCTTATGGAACGATAACAGCGTCTAGAAGTACTGGTACGCTATCCATCTCAGCGCCATCATTTGCAATGAGGAGAGTGGAGTCTTTTATTAATCAGCAAAATGAGCGATTTTCTCAACAAATAGCTATTAATGTTCAGGTGTTTAACGTTGCACTTGAAGATGCTGATGACTTTTCTACTGATTTAGATTTAGTGATTGAGGGGACGGCTAATTGGGCTGCTGGGTTCGCTAAAGTCGCTAGTGGTGCTAATACTGGCACTGGTGATTTATCTTGGCAACTATTGAAGCCAACGAGTCCCCTGTCTGGTACGAGTGGTATTGTTAGAGCTCTTTCTACTAAGGGGGATGTGTCCGTCGTAACAACTGCTAATGCTACTACATTAAATAATGTTCCTACTCCTATTCAGGTCGGAAATACCCGAAATTACATCGCTCAAGCATCTGAGGAAGTTGATCCAGAAACTGGTCAGGTTACTTCTAGTGTTGAAACAGCTAGTGTAACAACTGGTTTCAATATGCAACTATTACCAAGAGTCTTTAATAATAATGTTGTTGGACTCCAATATAATATTGCAACTTCTGAACTAATAGGTGCAGAGAATGGTTTTGATGTATTTACGTCTGCGGGAACTACTGTTCAACTACCCAATATGAATAGTCGGGCATTTACACAGCAGGTAATGATTCCAAATGGTAATACATTAATATTAGCTGGGTTTGAGCAGACACGTTCAAGTGTTCGTAAGGAGGGTGTTGGAGTAGCTGATAACTGGTTTACTGGGGGTTCTAATACTGGGAGAATGGAACGAGAGGTAATGGTTATTATGATTACTCCAACCATTGTTCAAACAAGTGGCATTATACAAGAGATGTAATAGTAGGTAACTTTCATGGCGTTATTTAATTCTAAAAAGAAAAATCAGAAGAAAAACACTGAAAATTCAGATATTGATGTTATATCTTCTGATTTGGAAGAGGTTAATTTTGATAAAGACAGGAATGGCGTTCTTTCCATTGATGGGAAAGAGTATGCTGTAGAAATCTTTTGGAATAACGTTAATGATATAAATAATGCAACATCAGAAGCTAAGGTTGCAGCTAAATCTAGTAGTTTTTCAGCTGATTTTTATTGTGTTAGAGGTGAGAATACTCCGCAGTATGGGTTAGGTTTTAAGGCTTATGGGCATAAGCCTGGTATGCCCTCTTTAGCTTCTCATCTTAATGAAATGGTTACTGGGAACTGGATTGGTGTTTTTAAAGTTAGTGGTAGCTATTATTTAGTGGCAGTAAGAGATGATGCAGTTTTAACTGATTATGATAAAGTTTTTACTGATGAAGAAGAAATAAGAGAAGAATTTAGTGACATCTTCTATTCGTCAACATGGGAGCATGCTTACGCCCCTAAAGATTGGGGTGTTGATGACACTGAAGAGAAAAACATTGAAGATTTATTAAATGGTACGCCTGAAGTAAAACTTAAAGATGTAAGCTCTGTCAGGGTTTTAATAAAGTATGGTGGAGTAATAGCTATATTGGCTGGACTCTTTTTTGGTGGTTTACAGCTGTATAAAACATTTTTTGAAGAGGAAGTGGCAGAGACTGTTACTGCAGTATACAAAGAAGTTGAGACCCGCATTATTGAGCAAACTGGTGTTAAACAGGTGGAACAAGAAGTAATTCCTGATGCACCATGGTTGAATAAACCTGTTGGACTTTCTTTTATGAGTTCCTGTGTGACTGATATTAAGAAAATGGATATTAATGTTCCTGGATGGGAAGCAAAGGGAATGATATGCTCTGATGGTGTAACCTCGATGTTACTTAATAGAAGTGGTGGAACCATAAACTGGATAAGCTATTATTACAACGGTAAGGGTTCAATAGATCCTAATATTATACCTTTAACAGATGATTCTGTTGAGATTGGATATCCTTCTGCTGTTGTTTCTCGCTATCCTGCTTCTATTGAAACATTCCCAATAAATCAGGTGCGTAGATATTTATTTAGTCAGTTTGATGAAGTGTTTTTAAAAATTAAGTTTACAAGTATTGATGAATTCCCTCATCCTGAAGCTTATAGGTTTTTTGACGGTATAGGATTTGAATTTACTACAAATCATGAACCCACAGATTTTACAAAAATACTTTCTAGAATACCAGTTCTGTTAATAGATAGAGTGGAATACAATATTGTGAATGACACTTGGACAGTATCGGGGCAGTCTTTACATAGAAAAACCACACCACTACCTCCGCAGCAAAATTAAAGGATAATGATATGAAAAAAAGATTTTATTTAAATACAGCTTTAACAATGGCTTTAATGACGTTGGTTTCAGTTCAGGGTGCTAATGCTCAAGGCTTGCCATCTATGCCTGATATACCGCAAGCCCCTTCAAATCAAAACTTTACTTCTGAGTCCTTTTCAGGGAGTGTCCCTAGGACTAATGTGAATATTGGTGGTCCTTCCATAGCTAATACAGCTCCAACACCTGGATATATCCAACCTAATAGTGATATACCTGGTAACTTGAACTCTTCACTACCAATTGGAACTGGTGTTCAAAGACAGTATGATGATAATGGTTTCCTAATTCCCAACAATCCAACCCAGGTTACAGACCCTTCTTTATTTGCAACTGGGCCACAAGCTCCTGCAGCAAATCCAAACGAAAATTATGTTTCACCTTACACTCCAATGAACCCTCCCCTGAACCCTCAGGGCTTTGGTAATGTTCCCCAAGGTGGAATGATGGGGCAACAGTCTCCAGAGGAAAGTCCCATTCCTGGTGGACCTACCTCATTTGAAAAACCTGTTCCAGAGCTACCAGTTGCTGGTGAACCAATGTCTCTTTCTGGTTTCGATAATTTTTATGGTGATTTAATGAAGGATGTGGAAAATCGCCTTGGTGATTTAACAACAGAAAAAGTTGGTAATGAAAACTCAGATTCTGGAAGAGTTCAGGACATCCTGCCAAATGCATCTGTTTCTGAATATTCTACTGATCTCGATAAATTAAGTAATGTTCAGCGTGAAATTCGAATGCTTCAGTTAAGATTGCAGCAGGCTACGTTAGCCAAAGAAGTGTATGACACTATTTATCCTGATAAATTGGAAGTCTATGAAGAAAGAATAACTGAATTAGAGGATCATATTATTAAGCAGGATGAAGAGAATAAGGTTAAACTTGCTGAAGTTGAATCTGAAAAATCAGATCTGGAGTTTAAAATATCTGAATTTGAGTTTGAGCTTACTAATGTTAAATCTGAAATGGATGATTTAAAGATTTCCTATGAGGGGCAAATTTCTGAACTTCAAGACTCTTTGGATGAGTCTGAAGAAAAATTAGAAGAAGCTGAGGCTAAATTAGAAAAAGTTAACGGTCAGCTTGAATATCTTGGTGGTGCAGGACCGAATGGTGGAATGGGAACATTCTCAAATGCAGATGGTCAAATCATTATGGGACCAACTGATGCGGATGGTAATCCACTATTTAATACTCTTGGAAATAGGCAGGGGTATAATGCACAACCAGTAGTCTCAGATCCTGTGGTAGAAGAAAAAAGATTACTAATGCCTGGTGTATCACGTGTGTTTGGCATGTCAGGTCGATTCTTTACTCGCATTGAGATGCCTGATGGAGGTATCATTAGTGGAAGTGTCGGAACTACTTTACCTAATGGAATGGAAATTGTAAAAATAACCAGTTATTCTGTTGAAACTGTTTTGGATGGCGAAAGATTTGAATTGTTTTTGGGGCCAGCGGAAAAAGAGGTTATTCCAACTCAACCATCATCTAACATGGATCCAATGGGTGCTGTGAGTAATATGAATCCTGGGTTGGATCCATCCAATATGGGGAACCTACCTATGAATCCATTTGCAAATACTTTAAATAACACTAATGAAAACATAGTAATGCCAATTTCCCCCCCTTCTAATTTTGGTCAGTAAACATTATTAGTGTCTTATAAAATACTATTTAATGTTTTATGGCTACCTTTAGATGAAGATGTTGGAAGAGATGTGAATGTTTAATTTTAGAAAAAATAAAAAAAACATAGAAAAGGATTTGCCTTCGGTTGATAAAAATGCCAAGGCAAAGTCCTCTTCTTTTGGTGAAAAATCTGTAAAATCAAAGGAAGCTAAATCTCAAGATTCAAAAAATTCCAACAATCAATCCTCTTCTGAAAAAGTGGTTGGTGAAAAGAAGATGATTCAACCCAAAAAGCCTTCCAACGCAACTGATTTACCCAAGGTTTCCTCTAGTCGCATTTTTAGATTAGAAGCTAATGAGAGTCAAGTAAAAGAGATTTTAGCATTCCAGGGTGAGGTTCTTACCACTGGAAAAGGTGATATGAAGCTTACTGATATTCAGAAGCAAGTTATTGCAATCCTGAATGATGGTACAGCTATTGTCTCTAAGGGGGATCCTCTAAATCCTAATATAGTTGCTGTTAAATCTTTAGCTAAAAAAATGGGTATTCAAATTCGACGGGAATTAGCCGTTGATTTAGATGTTATACGTAAAGTATATGATAATGCTGAGCGCCGTTCTGGTGGTGAGGAAAGAGTTAATGACGCAGCAAAAATGCAGCGTGATTTTATTGAACTCGTAAGACAAGCTGCTGTTGAAAGAGCGTCAGATATTCATGTTCTTTTGCAAAGATTTGAAGCTGTAGTCCGAATTCGTTCTGATGGTGTTATGAGAACCTTTAAACAGTTTCCTGCCGATTATGCGGCAGATTTATTAGCTGCATCGTTTGCTATGGCGGATGCTTCAGATCCATCTTATAAACCTTATGATTATCAAGGTGCACGTATATCTGAAACAACCTCTGCTCTTCCTCCTGGTGTTCAAGCGGTTCGTCTTCAATTTAATCCCTTACCTAATGGTGGGCGCTATTTAATTGCACGTTTATTATATGCACAAGCTTCTTCTGAGGGGA
>P_2C_Liq_3_UnCtyDRAFT_100574_pt1 | contig 10659 bp, 12 predicted proteins | sample Pon2CUnioCityCA_3_FD_9720 | JGI IMG/M metagenome (IMG submission 9720)
TGCCTCAGCTGCACTGGCGGCTGCTGCTTGTGCCTGAACTGTAGCTAGGACTACCTGGTCCTCTGCATCATTTACAAAGTTACTTGCATCTATAGCACTGTTAGCTGAGTCTACAGAGAACCCTTGTGATTCATTNCTATATACCAGAGCTTCACTAACTAATACTTGTGCCTGAGCTCTAGAGTTCTCTGAGTCATCTGCGGATACCTCAGCACTAGCTGCAAACTGAGCTGACTGTATCTTACTACCATTAGCCTGGGATGCACTATCGGCTGCACTAAATGCACTATCGGCTGCTGCTTGTTCTGATATGAATGCATTAGATGCACTTGTTGCTGATTGGTCTACCTCATCAGTAATACTATTTACAGCATTAACAGCAGTAGTGGCTGCAGTGTTAGCTAGTACAGCACTATTAGCTGCATTAGTCTCACTAGTAGCTGCATTACCTTCACTTGAAGATGCATTAGTAGCTGACTGACTTGCATTACTCTCAGAGGAGGCTGCATTGATAGCACTATTAGCTGCATTAGTTTCACTTACAGATGCATTAGATTCACTGGTAGCTGCATTGGCTTCACTAGTTGATGCGTTAATAGCAGCTTGTTCAGCTAGGTCTTGAGCTGTTTCCGCTTGGTCTTTGGCAGTAACTGCCTGGTTCTTAGCTGTAACTGCTTGATTCTTAGCAGTAGTTGCTTCAGTAGCATGGCTACCTGCAGAGACTTCATAAGCTTCTGCGTTATCCTCTGAGGTAGCTGCGTTAGTAGCACTAGTGGCTGCATTTGTTTCAGAGGTAGCTGCATTGGTTTCACTTATAGCTGCTGCTTGAGCTGCTGCCTGAGCTGCTGCTTCAGAAGCTTGTGCGGAGTTAGCTGAGCTTTCAGCTTCACTACTTACACTTAAAACCAAGGGAGACTCATCACCTCCAAATGCGCCACCTAAAGAAGTATCATTTGTTCCTGACATATTAATCTCCTTAGATTAAACCGTTAGCATTAAATCTAACGTATGAGTTTCCTGCTGAAACCTTCCGTTTCTTCTCTTCCATGTTTAACAACATAATGCTTTCTTTAAATCTTGACTTGTACTTCTCAGACTGTTGGTCTTCTTGAAGGTAGTCAAATATCTTATGTAGTGCACCAAACAGTATAATCTTTTCATTCTGGTCTTTAAGCCAGTTAGGTACTTCGTTGGTATTTCTAACATAACTACCATCTATTAAATCATAGGTTCTTTTCTCTAAGGTAGTTAGGTCACTATACTCTGACTGTGTGATTACTTCATAAGTGTCTGGGTTAGCATTAGCTTCTTGAAGCGTTAAACCTGTAGGTAGGTTTGGTCTAGCATCTAAAGCAGGTAGTCTTCTATAGTAGAATAACTCAAATACAAAACCTGGTTCTATATCACCTGCTGTAATTATATCTGAACCCTTTCTAGTAAAGTAATTAGAGTAGGGTTCTTTATCATTAAAATCATAAAACTCAGAGACATCTACATACTCATCATACATAGAGTGACTGAAGGGTTTGTGGGACTGTAGAGATACATCCCCATTACTTTTTAGTATTGCGTAGTTAGCTTGGTTACTATCTGTGATAGGAACTCCAGATACAGTAGAGCCTACTTCTGGTCTATCAACAACACCTTNAGTTCTTATATACTTAAATATAATTGCATCACTAGGTACTCTAAAGGATGCATTAGTTACATTAGGGTTAATACTGTTATCATCTAGGATACCATCGTTAACTTTATCGCTGACAGCTTCTGTATAGACTCCTGGTGATGATAATACGCAATAGGTTAGTGGTGTATTCACTTCTTACTACAAAGTTCTTAGTAGTCTCTAATGGTGGTATTTCAAGTAAGCTATATGCTTCATCTGCTGAGTACCTTAGAGCTGATTGTATGACACCATCTGGTAGTACCGAACTATCTCTGTTAGCCCAATCACGTACCGTTGTTACTAATTCATTATAAGTAGCCATTGGGCTAATCTCCTACCATTTAGATTTATTTGCCCAATAAGCTGCACTCATTGGACCCTTTTTTATGTTTGCAGCATGTCTGGCTTTGAAAGACTTTCTACGCTTACGGTCTGCTTCAGATTCACCCTTACGCTTAGGGGATCCACTTACACCTTGTTGACCATAACGTATAATCTTTTCTTTACCATCAGCACACGCTTTAACAACATGGGACTTGGTAGGATGACTAGGTGTACGTCTAGGTTTGTTACACTTCATCTTCTTTTTATCTATCTTAGCCATTAGGCATCCCTCCGTTTTCCACTTGCAGTTACATCATGTTTGATTCTCTTAGAGCTAGTCTTCTTTTTCTTACTACGCTCTTTCTCAGCCTTAGTCATCTTGGCTGCTACCTTCTTGGGTCTACATGATGGGTATGGTCTTTTACTATCTTTAGCAGACTTACGACCACAGGCTTTACCTGTCTTTAAGTCTACCCATTCTTCATTGAACCACTTGGTTAAGCCACCTTGATACTTAGACATTATCGGTAGCCTCCACCACGTTTCTTATACTCTTTAACTAACCAACCATTAGCATAAGCAGAAGGGTACACATCAAACTTCTTCTTGGCTTCTGCCTTAACACGGGCATATAAAGCTTTGTTGGTTGGAGTTGGTTTACCTAATGGACCTTTCTTCTTAGCCATGGTTATCTCCTAGTATGACATTAGATGTGGGTAATCCGTCTTCATAATCTTAATAACCCTACGTATCTGTGCAGGGTCATGCATAAAGTCTGGTGAATGAATATCAATCTTATACTTATATAGTAAGTCTACAGCTACGATATCAGGGATAGTACATGCTTTCCTATAACCTGTATCTTTAGTACCAAAGTGCTCATGCATATCCCTCTCACGCTTTGCAGCATCTAAGAACGGTTGTGCATCTTGGTCTACTTTAAACTCACCTGTTGCAGTATCAATAGTACTAGTCATACCACCAGATGTTTGAATCTTTTTAACAGAACTCATAAGTCCTCCTTAGGTTCTTTTAGCTAGTGATTTCTACGAATCGACCAGTCTTACCAATGTATCCTAAGATAGGATTCAAGATGGTTACATCACCACCATTACCACCATGGTTATGGAATACAGCATATGTCACAACATAGCTTTTATTATCTGCTGACTCTTCAGTCATGAATATACAGTTCTCTGCAGGGAACAAACGAGTTGGTTCAGTTGCAAAGTTACCTTTAATCAAATACATAATACAATCTCCTAGTATTAATAAAAAAAGGGTAAGCCTAAGCCTACCCTTGAATAACTATTAGAACTTACTTAAGACCGTAGATAGCACCACAACCTTTAGGGTTCTTAACTTCAAAAGTAGTTTCTTCTACTAACATACCAACAGTAGAGTCACCTTTCTGACCTACATCTACTTCCGCTAATGGACGTAGAGTAGCGTGTGCAAACCACTGTGGATCATATACTAATGCACAAGAATCTTTCTTCTCTGCAGCAACGATACCATCGTTAGTTTGAAGACCCATAATGTAGTTAGGAACTACCATCAAGTCACCGAAGTCAGACATATAGATATCTACAGATTGACGTAACTTACCATCAGAATCGATGTTACGACGAACACCAGAATCAGTAACCATAAGGTCAGAGAAGTCACGACGTAACTTAGGAGATAACATGATCTTAGTAGCTTTACCACCTTGCTCATAAATCTTCTGCATTACTGCATCAATGTCAGATAAAGATAAAGCTGCACGGTTAGCAACAGTATCTAATGTAGGTGCATGAGTACCTTTAGCTTGGTTAGCTGCAGATAAAGCAGAACCAGATGCATACTCACAAGTGTCTTCAGAGTTAATGAAAGACTGGAAACCACCCATAGTACGAGTACCAGAACCGTTAGCAACCTGATAACCGTGGATTAAGTCATGCTCAACGTCACGACGTAACTCAGTACCACGCTTCTTCAACTGGTATGCATACTCATCAGCAACACCTGCTTGGTCTACAGCACGACGAGTACCAGAGACAGCAATAGTTTTACCATTGATTTGAGTGTAGTTACCTAAACGAGTACGGTCAGGACCTACAGTGTTAAATGCAGCACCACCTTCAGATTGAGAAGCACCTGGAGCTGCGAAGTCTGCACCATCAACTAACTTAGAGTTACCTGGAGATGCTAGTTCGTCAGTCTGCCACTCATGGTAGATAGCCGTAGCTTTTGATTTACCGATAGAAGATAAGAACGGAGTCTCTTCACGGGTAATCATTGTAATGAAATTTGCTAAGTCTTCACGTTGTGAAACGTTAGCGTTAGAAGTACCAGATGCAACTGCACCTGCAGGACCTGTAGTCGTGCGACCGCCAGTAGTAGCCATATTAAATTCTCCTTAGAATTTATAATTATATTTAAAGTTTTAGAGAGTTCTGTGCATATTCTCTTAGGAAAGCCATTTGGTCATCACTAGATGCATCTTCACGGAAAGCTCTAGCTTTCGTCATTTTAGATTTATCTTGTTTAGCCTTAGCTTGGGACTTAGCTTTCTTAGCAGGTAATGCCTTTTTAGTTGGAGCAGCCTTACGCTTAGCTTGACCTTTAGAGACACCTTGCTTCAGTATTCGGTAATCATTAAGGATACGAACAATGACTGGGTCAGCAATAGTATCTACCAGTTCTTCAGGTAGACCTTCACCAATAGCAAACTCACGAATATCAGAAGCTACCTCGGCATTAAACCCTGGTACTTCATCTTCAATAGTCTCACTAAAGTATTGTAATTGCTTATTCCATGCTTCATCTTGAACAGCTTTTTGTTGTTCTTGTAACTTAGCTTGGAGACCCTCACGACTCTTACGTGCACTCCAGTACTTTTTCTGTACCTGTTCACGTTTATCCTTTAACTCATTAACCTCATATGTATCACCTTCTTCACGAGCCTTCTCAATTTTAGACTCAATGTCATGATACTCTTTAGCTAGGTTTTGCTCATTCCCTAATAGAATAGCAGTTGAAGCCTGACCAAGTTGTTGGACTTCTTCCAAGGCTTTTGCCTTTTCTTCTTCCAACTCCTTACGAGCTTCACCAAGTTCACGACCCTTTTTACTAATTGATGCATCAGTCTGATAGCCTTTAAGTAGTTCTTCAAATGAAACATCTACTTCTTCGCCATCAATCTTGACACGGACCTTAGCGTCCAAGTCTAAATCATCTGCAGTATAAACTTCAGTATCTTGGGTAGATTCATCTTCTTCAGATTCGTCATCCTCACCTTCAGTCTCTTCTGCTTCTTCTTCATACTCATCTTCAGTAACGGACTCATCAGACTCTTCAGGGTCTTCTATCTCATCTGATTCATCCGAGTCAACTTCAGGAACTTCTTCTTCTGGTAGCGGTTCTTCTTGCTCTATAAAGTCAGAGCCTCGTAAAACGGCATCTAGAAGTTCAGCTTCAGTCTGACCTTCATTAGACACTTGAGACAAGTCATCCTGTGGGGGTAGAGTTGTATTTTCTTGCGTCATAAATTAATTCCTCTTATGCTTCTTTCTTTGAAGCAGCAGTACGCTTTGCTGCAGGTTTAGATGGTGCTACAGGGCTCTCAATCGCTCTGTAACGGTCTAAAAGGCTATATAGGGACTCTAGGTGCCCTGAGTTAAGTTTAGCCTTTCCTGAGCTTCTCATTGCGTCAAACTCTAGGAGACTAATCATCTCCTCTAGGTTTGCAATAAGTACTGCATAATCAATATCTCTTTTAGCCATTGTTGTCGTCCTCGTTATTATCTTCGCCCATAAATGGAACATTAGACCCATACATTTCGTATTGGGATAGTTTACCTTTAACATCACCTAATGCTAAGACACAGGAGTAGATAAACTCTCTAGCCTTATGCTCATGGGGTTCTGTTCTTAGGAACTGTAGGTAGTAATCTACCATGAGTTCCCCATAGGCACCTGTAAAGAACTCTTCTCGTTCACGACTAGCGAACTCTGCCTTTACTAGTGCCTCTTTAGCTTTAACATCTGGATGTACACCCTTTAACTTCTTCTCTGCTTCTCTTCTGTACTTATCCATAGTGTCCTCTATTGTTTGATAAGTTGTGTTGCTAGACCGATAATCTGGTCATAACTTGGGTGAGGAGGTAACTGTGTACCTTCCTTCTGAGCCTTGATAGTTAGATCTGCCCATTCCTGGAAGTGTCTATCAATAGCTTCAGCAAGTTGCTTAGTATTATCTTGCATAGCATTAGCACTTTGTGTATCTGTGTATCGTACATTAGCTTCAGCCAATGATGTGTCTGCTTGAGCTTTACGAGCCTCAAGGTCACGCTTCATAGTAGCTGCTTCAGTCTGTTTCTGGATAGCTTCTTGAGCTTTCTGCTTAAACTCATCAGTAGTGTAGTCTTCTAGGAAGTTATCACTATCAAGACCCATAGCTTCTATTAGTTTAGTAGCTAGTACTGCAGGTGCTTCAGGTTTAACAATCATCCCTGCCCCTGCTTGGTTTAGTGATGGTAGGATATCTTTACCTACTGATTGTAACTTCTGAATCATATTAGCGTTACTGTTCTCACCGATATCAATATTAACTTCACAATCTAATTGATATGGTAGTTGAGCACAATCTACCTCTGTGATGATACCACTAAGACATACTTTCATCTTAGAGTTATTCTTACGGATAGTGTANTAGACACCTTCAATAAGTCTCTTAAATCCAGTCTCAGCNAACCTACGAGCAATATGCTGTATACGTTTCTGTGATGCTGACTGTACTGCAGCTAACTTCTGTTCACTATTACCAGACACATATAATGTATCATTTAAACCCTGGGCTGCCTTAGACATACCAGTAGCTTGTTCTTTAATAGTTTGTAGATGTTGTAGTAGTGGTACCGTACCTGTAGAGATAGTCTCTGGAGCTAGTGGTGCTACTGCACCCATAGGGCTACCATTGGTAGGTATGATTTGCTTAGGCTTCATATTCTGTAAAGCACTGAAGTCTACAACATTTGGATCCGCTAGTTTAGGACTGTAGTTAGTTAGGTAAGTATTCTCAACAAACCCACGTAACACAGCAGTAGATGCTAATGTAGAACTACGTGTAAAGTCTGCTATAGATAAACCATAGAACTCATAAGGGATATCAATAGGACTTAAAGACGCAATAGGGATATGTTCACAATCTTCTTCAAATAAGATGTGAGTACCTGCCATGATGAAATGCTTTAACTCAGCAATACCATCACCGTCTCTATCTACTCGTAACCAACACTCAGTAATAGTAACCTCTCGGTTAGCTTCTAGTGGGTACATATCTTGTTGAGTAGAACCCTGCCAGTACTCCTGACCTGTAACCTGCTTACGTGCAGCTACATCTTCACTATATCTAGCATTACCAGACCACTGTCCTGATGTATCTAACTCATCCCACATATCCTCAGAGATACCATCAGCAACATCAGACCACCAACGTCTAATCTCTGATCGTGTCATATCCGTCTGGATACCTACGAAACTAGCATTCTCGATAGTAGTAGCATCCCTAGAGATACGGAAGTTCTCAGGGGGTACATTCTCAATCTTAACTCGTGACTTATCGATAGTACGCTTAATACGTACATTAACATAGACTAAGTCTGTCTGACCCATAGGGTCTACTTCATTCTCATACTCTAAGTCACCAACAATCTCTACGTTCTCTTCAGACAATAACTCATCTAGTTTAGCCTGAGAGATACTCTCAAACTCTTCAAAGCTTACTGCAAAGTCCTCACAGAAGTCCCAACGGATAATACCGTTCTTCCATAAGAGTGCAGACTTAATCCAGGTCTGTAGTTCTTCCCAACCATTGTTCTGTTTGAAGATACAGTAGTTAGTTACTAGTGATGCATCATGGGCTTGCTTATGAGCCCCTGGAGTCTCTGCGTATGGTAGGAACTTAGCTACCTTACCATTGTTTAAGAATAGGTCACATAAGATAGCAGTGTATGCCTCTACAGATTCAGTAGTAGATGTATCTACAATACTACTAACACCTTGAGGTCTTAAGTGGTTATCTGCTACACCTGCATACTCGTAGGTAGACTTAAGTCTCTCACGAGCTAGGTCAGAACTATTCAACCAATCACCAACACTATTGGCTACACCAGACTCTACTAGGTTGACTAACTGTTCATCAGTTACGACATCATACTTAGCCATTACTTTCTCCAAGGGGTCTGTTTAGATTTCTCTAAGTCTTTACTTGTGTAGCTCCCTTGAGAGGGTAGTTCACGTTTAGTCTTATCTTTCTTTGGTGCTTGATTCTCAGCTACCTGTTCATTATATCTCATGTCCATTCTCCTATGGTCTATCGAGCTATCGTGTAATACTCTTAAAGTTGGACTCTATTGCTACTAACCTAGGATTGTTATTGCGATAGTAGGTACGGAGTCCACCTCTAAGAATACTAGAGGAAATTGGTATAGTTTTATTCCCTTGGCTATACCAGACCAAGTGAGGACTGTTGGAATTAGGTTACAACCACTCTGTATTGTCTAAGGGTGTGGTTGATGTCTTTTGCGACCAAGACACTTTATTCGATGACAGTCTATCTATGTGGGTCCTTAAGACCTCACAAGCCATGGCGAGTGCCATTACGGTATCATCATGTGTACCTGGGGAGGCTTCTGTCTTACCTGTGCCTGTCGATATGTAGTCCTTCAATTCTTGTATCATAATGTTAGAGGGTATGTTTACCTCTTCATTCTCTATTAGATTCTTTAGGTTACCTATGATAGCAGGTTTAGTTGCTGAGGTAGTTCTAAAGCCTAACCTAGTACCTTCATCCTTAGATACATTAGCTATCTTAGTCTGTCTGTACAGATTGACATAATCCATAGACTCAAGCTTTTGAAGTGTAGCAACCCCCATGGAGTTACTTTCAACACATAGTAGTGAGTTATTATAATATCTACCTAAGTAGAATAAGAGTTCCCCAAAGAGACTAGGGTCTATCCTATTGTCCCTATAGAGTGCTATTACTCGATAGTCTTTATCCATCACTACTGCTGTAGAGTAATCCTGACCTACCCCTAGGGATACATCAGCTGCTATGACATAGTTATCATCCCACTTAGGGTAGTCAAACAAATGTAACTTACCTTCTCTGTTATCCTCAAACATCTTTGAGTTAACATCCCAGGACCTAAAGGATTGTGGGGCTGAAGGTAGTAGCTTATCTAATTTCTCTACATCAAAGACATTACTACCTGAGGTAATAAAGGCTTCCTCTGGGGTGGCAGGGTATTCCTGACGGAACTTCATCTCACCACTCTCAGCTATCTTTAGTCTTCTCCAATAGAGTTGATCCATATCTAGACCAAACCTATCTCTTAACTTCTCTTCCTCTATAGTTAACTCCATACCCTCTGGAGCTGTACGTCTATATTCATCTGTTAAGTGCCATGCCAGGAAGATAGGTACATACTCATTCTCACCTGCTACAGCACCCTTCCATAACCTGTAGAACTCTCCAGTAGCACCATTAGCAGTAGACTCAAGGATAACCTCAGTACCCTCAGCCTGGGAGATACCCTGGAATAAACCTGCAAGTATCTTCTCATCATGCTGCCAGAAAGCAACCTCCGATAGATGTGCAATAGTAGGAGTAGTACCCCTACCTGCCTCAGGAGACCCTGCAGTATATAGACGATAACTAGCCTTAGCTTCCTTATCACGAAAGTATGGACTAGTAATAATAATCTCTTTAGCATTAGACCTTTCTTCCTTAGGGGCTAACTCATCAGCCATATTGGAGATTAGGTTCTTAGACATATTGAATAGACCATCTGAAGTAGCACTGTCATGTGCCATTACTACAGACCTACTATAAGGACTAAAGTAACTCTTCCAGAATACCCTAGCAGAACAATATGTAGATATACCTTGTTGTCTAGCCTTAAGTATAATAGCTCTTACCCTACCAGTCTCTTCTAACTGCTTATCTAAAGCATCATTGATATTCTTCTGTGCCTGATTGAAGACAAAGGGTACAAACCCCTTAGAGGCATCCTTAGTTACAATCCTCACTTGTTCCTCTGAGAACTTAGGGAAGTCTTTAGAGTAAGTATCTAACTTAACTCTCTTCTCTTTCTCTTGGACCAGTTGTATTAATTCTTTCTTACTAGCCATAAGTCCTCACTCTAGGTTTGTTCCAGTAATGGTAGGGGTAAGGGTACTATAAGTATCCTCTAGGTTGATTCCCGTAATGGTAGGTGTCCTGTAGGGTACCTCTAGGTTGATTCCCGTAATGGGGTAGGGGTCTATAAGTAGCCTATAGGGTAGACAATAAATAGTATATCTATATATCTATGCTATAGGGTACTTAACGTCTATATATTTCTATACCCCCTTAGGGTTCTATAGGGTACTTAAGCTCTATAGATTCCTATACCCCTTAGGGTTCTATAGGGTACTTAAGCTCTATAGATTCCTATACCCCTTAGGGTTCTATTCTTAAAGATACCTATAGCTAATAATAAATAGTATGTCTATATATCTATGCTATAAGGTACTTAAGCTCTATAAGTCTCTATACCCCCTGCCTACATATGAGGGACAAAAGTATATCTGTGTTATACCTAAGTAGGAGGTGTGGGGTCTGTGGGTACCTGTGGGGT
>P_2C_Liq_3_UnCtyDRAFT_100575_pt1 | contig 10657 bp, 9 predicted proteins | sample Pon2CUnioCityCA_3_FD_9720 | JGI IMG/M metagenome (IMG submission 9720)
GTCCTGTCTCAAAGCCGCCTTGGCTTTTTCTTTCCAGAAATATCCTGGGGGGTCTGGGGGGCAAAGCCCCCCAGCATGGGTCGGATTTCGCAAAGCGAAATTCGACCCCCCTCACATCCCAAGCTCTGCCAAAATCTCCGCGCCATCCGCCCCGCGCAGAGGCGGCAGCTGTGGCGTCCAGTCTTCGTCTCCCGCAAACCGTGGCGCAGGGGCCGCTTGCAACACCCCGTCGACCTCCCGCCAAGCCTTCCGGGACGCGTTCATCTCATGTCCCACAGCCTCATCTGGCGATAAGACAGGCGCCACGCAAGCATCCGATCCCAGAAACAGCTTGGCCCAGTGGTCGCGCTCTTTGGTCTTGAAAACGCTCGCCAACCGCGTTGTCAAATCAGGCCAAAGCGCTTTGTCGTATTGACTTTGAAAGGCATCCTCCTCCGCAAGCCCCATAAGGTCGAGAAACACAGCATAAAACTGCGGTTCAAGGCTCTGTATTGAAATATACCCACCACACGCGCATTCATAAGTGCGGCTCCAATGCGGCCCGTCCAGAAGCCCTGTGCCGCGCGCCTCGGGCATTCCCCCGCTCTGGCGCAGCGCCATCAACAGGTTCATCATATGCGCCGAGCCGTCATAAATCGCCGCGTCAACGACCGTGCCCTGACCTGACATCTTAGCCTGCAAAAGCCCTGCCAACACGCCGCTCACAAGATACATCGCGCCGCCCCCGATATCTCCGACAAGCGTCGCAGGTGTCATAGGAGCCTGTTTTGGCGCGCTGCCATACCAAAGCGCGCCCGACATAGCGATATAATTGAGATCATGCCCTGCCGCATGGGCCAAAACTCCGCTCTGCCCCCACCCCGTCATCCGCCCGAATACAAGTGTCGGGTTCACTGCGTGGCAAGCCTCAGGCCCAAGCCCGAGCCGCTCCATGACACCGGGGCGAAACCCCTCAATCAGCGCATCTGCCCGCGCAACCAGCTTCATAAACACAGCTGTATCCGCCGCATTTTTCAGGTTCAGCTCAATCGAGCGCTTGCCACGATCAAGCAAGGAGCGCTCGGGCATTCCAGGTGCTGGCTTGCCACCCTTGCGATGCACCACAATGACATCCGCGCCCATATCCGCCAGAAGCATTCCCGCAAATGGCGCAGGGCCTAGCCCTTCAACTTCAACAATCCGCACACCCGCCAATACGCCCATCACAAGCCTCCGTTACCCTGTCACAAGTCTAGCGCCTGCCGCGCAAAAGAAAACCGCCGCCTCATCTCTGGGGCGGCGGTTTGCAAGTGTGTGCACTGATCAGAAATTCAGCGAGATATCACGATGGACCGAGCTGCAAGATGACATGAACAGAGCCGCCTCACGGCTCAGCCCGTCCTGACTGCGCAAGCCAAGCGTGCTGCGAATGCTTTCAAGATAGGCTTCAAGCTCTGGTTTCAGGCTCTCGGCATTCGCCCGCCAGATTTTTTGAGCCTCAAACTCGGCCACAGCATCGTCAAACTCCGAAAGTGCTTTCTCACGGTCAAACCGCTTAATCGCAAGGGCGCGGCGCGCCTTACCAAGAGCTGATTTCACATCGCCTGCGCCGTCCACATCAGAGAACTTGTCTTCCAAGGCCTTCACAGTGTCTTCGCCAGCCTCATCCGTTTCAGCAACCGTCTCGATAAAGCCACGCAGGGCGCGCAACTCATCTTCAAGTGCGCCAAAAGCCGCGTTCGCTTTCAATGTTGCCAAGGCTTCGCTCGCGGTTTCCCAAGCGTTGTCTGCGTTGCGCTGATAGGTCGAGCGCGCCCGCTGCTCCGTGGTTGTGAGCTTGGCAAACTCGTCGTGCACAGGCTCCCATGTGTCGGGAATTTCGCCCTTAAGCACCTCGACCTCCGCAAGCATTTCCTCTCGCTTGGCCTCAAGCCGTGCGCGGCGCTTGGCCTGATCTTCGCTCTTCATGCGTCCTGTTGTGACACGAATATCTTCCGCTTCTTCTTCAAGCTTTCGGATTTCCTTTTCAACCTTACGCACCAAAATCTGCTTTGGCCGATACACCACAGCCGCCTCGTCGATCAGCACTTCTGTGTCAAAAGCGGTCTGCAATTGCGCAAAGGCTTCAGGCGCCGAGGCAAAGCCAGCCGCGAGATCTTTGGCCAAGCTCTTCGGAAGAGCGGAAAGGTCAATGCCTTGCGCACGTGCAATGGCTTGATCAAGGGCTGCACCATTGGCCGCCACTTGCTCGCCGACATATTCCTCAAGGCAATACTGCATCTTCGGATTGCGCGGGGGCGGTGCGTTGTCTGAAAGAAAGGACACGCGGTTCGGCAAGTAGTTTACCAGCGGCGGATAAAGCCCCACCACGCCAAGCGCCAAGAGCTGCAGGCTGATGAACGCAATGACGCCCTTATACATCTGCATTGTTTTGACAGTGGCAGGCGCAACCCCGCGCAAATAAAACAGCGCAAATCCGAACGGCGGGGTGAGGAAGCTGGTCTGGATGTTCAGCCCGATCATAACGCCAAGCCATACAGCCGTGATATTCGCGCTCGGATCAGCCAACAGGATCGGCGCCACAATCGGCACAACGACAACGGCAATCTCGATAAAGTCGAGGAAGAAACCGAGGATGAAAATCACCAACATCACGATGAGGAATTGCGTCCAGAACCCGCCAGGCAGCGAGTTGAGGAACTCACGCACAAGCTCTTCCCCGCCAAAGGCGCGGAACGCAGAGGTCAGCATCGCCGCCCCAAGCAGAATGATGAAGACAAGCGAGGTGGTCTTCGCCGTTTCCATCATCACGCCGTCAAGCGTGCCATCCGTGCGAAACACCCGCCAGCCGCTCCATGCGACAGCGACGACCATCATCAGCGACGCAATAATCCCGAGCGTGATACCAAGCTGGTCTTGCGCCGTATCAATCGACTTGATGTTCATCTCGTAGTTGCCAAGCACATAGGCCAGCATAAACAAAGCCACCAAGCCAAGGATCGCCGGGACAAACGTCAGCTTCTTGTTGTCCCCCTCATAGAGGCGATACCCGGCCATAACCATGGCACCCGCCGCGCCAATCGCGCCCGCTTGGTTCACGGTGGCAACCCCTGTGATGATCGAGCCAAGCACAAGGAAAATCAACGTCAGAGGCGGAATAAGCGTCAAAGCAACAGTGCCCCAGAAGGCACGGTCAAACGAGCCTTCCACCTTGACCGCAGGGGCCGCAGAGGGCTTCAGAAACGCATAGACCAGAATATAGACCATATAGATCAAAACAAGCAGGATACCCGGCACAAACGCCCCAAGGAACATCTCGCCCGCCGAAGTCGAGGAGACATCAAAATTGGATGGCATCGAGAGTTCGCCTGTGGAAGCCTTGTGAAGTGCTTTACGCGCTGTGCTCGCTTGGTCAGTTGCGCTCGCAAGCTGGTCTGCAAGAATGATCAAAACAATCGAGGGCGGAATGATCTGCCCCAATGTGCCAGAGGCCGCAATCGTGCCTGTGGCAAGCGAAGGAGAATAGTTGTTGCGCAACATCGCAGGCAAGCTGATCAGGCCCATAGCCACAACCGTCGCGCCCACAATACCCGTTGTCGCCGCCAGAAGCGCGCCCACGAAAACAACCGAAATGCCAAGGCCGCCCGGCACAGGGCCGAAAAGCTGCGCCATAGTCACAAGCAAGTCTTCCGCAATCTTTGAGCGCTGAAGCATAATGCCCATAAAGATAAACAGCGGAATCGCAATCAGCGTATCTCGCTCAACCTCCCAGAAAACACCCCTGAGGTTTGTCACCCCCGCTGAGAGCCACTGCTGCGGCCCGCCGGTGTGGAAATAGGCAGTCGCATCACCCGAAAACACCAGCCCCGCAAGGCCTGCAAGAGAGATGGTGATGATGGCTGAGCCGGGCAGCGCGAAAGCAACAGGAAACCCCGAGCCAAGCGCGGCAGCCATCGTGATCAGCAATACGGCGAGAAAGAATAATTCCATGGTGTCGCTCCTCAGTGGCCGGTGGGTGTGACGAGGCGGTGCCCCGGCTCGTCGCGCTTGTCAGCCACGGATTCAAGAAAATAGCTCACAAACTGGATGAGCATTGTAATGGCGAAAATGCCCAGAAAGGCCGCCATCTGATATTTGATATACATACCCGTCGGGCCGGACTGCGTGATCTCAAGGTTCATCACAGGCGAGTTGATAATCGAGGTCTTGCTGCCAAGACCAATGATGATAATCACCCACGCCGTCGACATCCCCAAAATGATCGAGCCCCAAGCGTTTACAAAACCTTTCTTGGTCTTGCCAAAGCCCGCATAGAGCACGTCGACACGCACGTGCCCGTCTTCAAACAGGGTGTAAGCACTGGCAAAGAGGAAAAGTCCCGCATACCAGTAGCGCACAAGGTCGCCCATCAAGGCTTGCTCGTAAGAAAATACAAATCGCGAAATCACGATGCCGAGCATCGCCGCCACGATCAAAAGCGCCAACCAGTGAAAGCCGACGCCGCGATGCCAAAAGGCAATCAGCGCACCAACGATCATAAGTGGAACGTGAACCATTGGCCCAAGGAACTGCGAGCGGCCCATATTGATGACCATTTCGTCACTCAAAATGCCATTGAAGAACCCTTCAACCCGCGCAATCCCGATTCCTGCGTCGGCAAAGCCCGTCAGAACGATAATCCAGAAACAAGCCCGAATGACATAGGCGTTGAACCCGTGGATTTTCATAGCGTCCCAGCGCAGCGCCGTGTCAGGCGAGCGCAGCACATAGCCAATGCCTGCGCCAACGCCAAGAAGCGTAATCAGAAGCGGGATCCACATCAATGGCCCCGCGCTTCCGTCAAATACATCTGCAAGATTGGGGAACCCCCAGCCAATATTAAGGATGTTGATCACAAGGAAGGCCGCCAAAAAGCCAAGCATCCCCCAAGCAAAGGAGCGCGGAAGAAGCGCTGGTGCTCCCCCAGTGCGCGATAAATCTGCTGCAAAAGCCATAAGGTTGTCTGCCTCCCCAAAACGGTGCCTGCCTCAAGAGCTTTCTGCCCGAAGCACGGCGAGCCGTGAATACTGTGGTGCTAGTATGCAGAGCGGGGCCAAAAGGCCCCGCTCCAGTGTCGCTTGCGCTGACTTAGATGATGTCCAGAACGCGGTTGCGCTGGTTGATGAACGTGCCTTCGAAGTTGGCCATAAACGTGCCATACTCCACCAGCTTGGCTTGGAAGCTGTCATCAATACGGGCCGCAAGATCAGAGTGCGCGCGCGTGTCCGCAAACACTTCCGCAGCCGCTTCGCCCATTGCATCCCAGATGTCGTCGTTGAACGCACGGACTTGCACGCCGTGGTCGTTGACGAGCTTGGACAGGAACTCACCGTTTTTCGCGATGGCTTCTTCGTGTGAGGCCGCGTGCTCTTCGTTACACGCCGCTTCGATAACAGCTTGCTCATACTCGCTGAGACCGTCCCAGAAGTCTTTGTTCATGCCGAACGCAAGACCGCCGCCTGGCTCGTGCATACCGCCAGTGTAGTAATACTTGGCGGCTTCATAGAACTTCATGAAGTAATCGTTGTATGGACCAACCCACTCTGTCGCTTCGATTGAACCTGATACGAGGTTTTCATAGATCTGGCTGCCCGGAAGCGAAACAGTCGATGAGCCCATTTTGGTCAGAACCTGCCCGCCAAGACCTGGCATACGCATTTTCAGACCTTTAAAGTCGTCTGGGCTTTCCATCTCTTTGTTGAACCAACCGCCAGCTTGCGTGCCTGTTGAACCACAAGCAAGCGCTTTCAAGCCGTAGCTGCCTGACAACTCGTCCCAAAGCTCTTGGCCGCCACCGAATTTGATCCAGGCATTCCACTCAGGTGTGCTCATGCCAAACGGAACAGACGTGAAATAAGCGAAGCCAGGGTGCTTGCCTGTCCAGTAATAGTCCGCACCGATGTAGGCTTGGCTGTTACCTGAAGAGACTTCGTCAAATGAGTCAAACGCGCCAACGCGCTCGCCAGCGGCAAAATATTCAACGTTGAATGCGCCGTCGCCAAGCTCGGCAATGCGCGCAGCAAGACGCTGGGCAGACGTGCCCAAACCCGGGAAGTCCCGCGGCCATGTTGATACGATTGTAAGCTGCTTGCCACCTTGGGCAATAGCTGGCGCGGCCAGAGCCGTTGCTCCGGCGCCAATAGCAGCACCTTTCAGAAATTTACGACGATCCATATTCATCCTCCACGTTCGATATGGTTATGTTTGTTGAACAGTACCGATCTGAGCCGGTTCCCCTCCATACGCAATTACTAAGCAAGTCAGCCTAGATTACAACGAAAATTTCATCTGATTGGTAACATTAGTTTACCAAAATGTCGCGCCCCAAGCCGAAAGCTTCTAATTAAAGGGCCATCGCGTCACAATTGGTAAAGCTATGTGTTAAAGGCACTTTTTGACGCTGCGGAACCCGCACAACCCCATAGCGAATCACTTTGCTGCTGGGGTGACAGACACTGTCACAGTGGCCCAAGCGAGCTGTTCCGCCGTTTCCACAGCGCAGGGCCGCACCGCGCGCAAGCGCTTGAGCGCCATATCTGGAGCCTCACCCGCCTCGATCATCAGCCTCAGCGCCGCCATGCCAGAACGACCGCAGCCGCCCTTGCAATGCACAATAACACGGCCACCCCCCCTCAGTGCCGCCCGCGCCATTTCGCTCACCTCTCCCCAACGGGAAAGCGCCTCAGCCGCAGGGGTGCCATAATCCACCACAGGCAAATGCGCCCAACGACAGCCCAGCGCCTGCACCTCAAAGCCGAACTGCCCCGCGCCAATATCTTCAAGCTCGGCCTCCGTCACCATGGTCAAAACAAGGCTGGGCTTGAACTCCCCAAACAGGGCCAAATCCCCCTTCAGATCGCCTCCGCGTCCGGGCAGTGAGGCAATCGCCAAAGTCCCCTCGCCGACAGAAAGGGCCGCAATTTCTAAATCTGCCATGTCAGGACCACACCGCGCCACGGCTTGCGCGGCCTCGACAACGCCTGTCTTTTGCGTCGCGTCTTTTCCGCTTCTGCCAAAATCGCATTCCAAAGCCCCCAACGCGTCCTGCTCAATACAGACTGACGCATTTGCGCCGCCCTGCCAAGCTTCGCCTTCCGTTGCCTCGATTTCCAAGACAAACGCTAGACCTTACGCCCCCGCGCCGCTACCTTGGCCCAGCTTCTTATCTGACAAGGCACACCATGAGCGATACTCCACAGACAGGCTATCAGGTTCTCGCACGCAAATACCGCCCCGAGACGTTTGTTGATCTCGTCGGCCAAGAGGCCATGGTGCGCACGCTCAAAAACGCTTTTGCCGCGGATCGCATCGCACAGGCCTTCATCATGACAGGCATCCGCGGAACAGGCAAAACCACAACCGCCCGCATCATCGCCAAAGGCATGAACTGCATCGGCCCCGACGGCACAGGCACGCCCACAACCGAGCCTTGCGGCGTCTGCGAGCATTGCACCGCCATCATGGAAGGCCGCCATGTCGACGTAATGGAAATGGACGCCGCCTCCCGCACAGGCGTCAATGACATACGCGAAATCATCGACTCTGTCGCCTATCGCGCCGCCTCTGCGCGCTACAAGATTTATATCATTGACGAGGTGCATATGCTCAGCACCTCAGCCTTCAACGCGCTCCTGAAGACGCTGGAAGAGCCGCCCGCCCATGTGAAATTCATCTTCGCCACAACCGAAATCCGCAAAGTCCCCGTGACCGTGCTCTCGCGCTGCCAGCGCTTTGATCTGCGTCGGATCGAGCCGGAAGATATGATCGCAATGCTGCGTCGTATCGCCGACAGCGAACAAGCCGCCATTGCCGATGACGCCCTCGCCCTGATCACCCGCGCCGCCGAAGGCTCGGCGCGCGATGCCACCTCCCTTCTCGATCAGGCCATCAGCCACGGCGCAGGCGAAACAACCGCCGATCAGGTCCGCGCCATGCTTGGCCTTGCAGATCGGGGTCGCGTCATGGACCTGTTCGAGATGGTCATGAAAGGCGACGCAGCAGGCGCTTTGACAGAGCTTTCCGCACAATATGCCGATGGCGCCGATCCACTCGCTGTTCTGCGCGACCTCGCCGAGCTGACCCATTGGGTCAGTGTGGTCAAAATCACGCCAGACGCCGCCAATGATCCGACAATCGGCCCCGACGAGCGCGCGCGTGGCCAAGGCTACGCCGAGGGCCTCTCGCTGCGCGTCCTTGCCCGTATGTGGCAAATGTTGCTCAAGTCGCTCGAAGAGGTCGCCCACGCGCCCAACACAATGATGGCCGCCGAAATGGCGATCATCCGCATGACCCATGTGGCCGATCTGCCCACGCCCGACGAGCTGGTCAAAAAGCTCGCCGATAGCACACCGCCCCCCAGCAGCCCTTCAAGCGGCCCGCCCACAGGCGGCGGCGGTGGTGGCGGTGGCGGTGCTGGCCTCAGCCAGGGCGCGCAAGCCGTGGCGCGCGCAAGCGCGGGCGGCACAAGCTCCGCTGGCGGCGCAACGGCTCTGGCGCAAGACCCGCTCGAAGCCCTGTCGCGCTATCCGACGTTTGACCACGTCGTCGAGCTGATCCGCGCCAACCGCGACGGCAAACTCTTGATGGATGTCGAAGCAGGCGTGCGCCTCGTCGCCTATCAGCCTGGCCGGATCACATTCGAGCCAAGCCCCAAAGCGCCGTCCGATCTAGCCAACCGCCTCGGCCAACGCCTGCAAGGCTGGACAGGCAACCGCTGGGCCATCACGCTGGTGAACGAAGACGGCGCCGAAACCATTGAAGAGCGCCGCACCGCAGGCGAACGCGCCCGCGAAGCCGAAGCCCGCGCCCACCCACTCGTATCGGCCGTGTTTGACGCCTTTCCAACAGCCAAAATCCTGAGCATCCGCAGCGAAGCCGATATCGCCGCCGAAGCCCAAAGCGAAGCCCTGCCAGAAGTGGAAGACGAATGGGACCCTTTCGAAGAAGACTGAGCCTCACGCTCCTCATGACCTTCATGGCCGCCAGCCCCGCGCTGGCCGACGTTTGCGTCAAGGAACGCCCCGATTGGGACGGCGTCCCTGCCACGATCGAAAGCGAAGCGCTCGCGCTCTTCCTGTCGCCCGTCGGACTGTTTCTGCTCGGCGCACTCGCCGTCGCCGTGCTCTTCCGCCACGCCATGGGCACAGCCCTCGTCGCATTGCTCTGGTCGTTCTTTATCTCCTTCATCGTCTGGCCCGACCCGACAGGCCTGCGCAGCGCACGCCTCTCGGAAGGCTGCGAAGCCCCGCCCACGCTCTTTATCGTCGCCTCCGCCGCGCTCTGCCTTGCGGCTGTCCTCTATGCCCACCGTGGCGAAAAAAGGCTCTGATCCATGCAAACGTCTCCACTTCACCCTGACTTCGGCCTAACCGTTCACGATGTCGATCTGCGCGACGTCACAGCCGACCACCTCTTCCCCGAGATCCGCCACGCCTTTGAAGAGCACTCCGCCCTGCTCTTCCCCGCCCAAAAGATGGATGACGCAACCCATATCCGCCTCGCCAAGCTTTTCGGCCCGCTGGAAAACCGCGAAGCCATGGCCGCAGGCCGCGATGTCGCCTTTGAGGTCTCCGCCGTCTCAAACGAAACCGCCTCAGGCGTCACAGATGCACTGGATCTGCACACGCTCAACCTGCAAGCCAATATGCTCTGGCATACAGATAGCACATTCCTGCCCACGCCTGCGCTCATCAACATTCTCACAGCCCGCGTGCTGCCCCCCTCTGGCGGCGGCAACACCGAGCTTGCCAGCACGCGCACAGGCTGGGCTTCCATGCCCGCCGCACTCAAGGCAAAGCTGCAAGACTCGGTGATCTGGCATCGCCTCTCCCACTCCCGCGCGCGCATCTCGCCAGAGCTGGCCCGCCTCCCCGAAATGAACAAATGGCCCGACCGCCCCTGGCGCGCAATCTGGCCCAATCCCGTAACAGGCGAAGAGAGCCTCTTCATCGCCTCCCACAGCTTTGCGATCGAAGGCCTCGGCCTTGCCGAGGGCCAAGAGGTGATCGACGCCGCCATTGCCCATTGCACCCGCCCCGAAGCGGTCTATTCCCATTCATGGGCCGTCGGCGATGTCCTCCTCTGGGACGAACGCGCCGTGCTTCACCGTGGCCAGCCATGGGACTATTCCGAGCCGCGCACCCTCAAATCGATCTGCTGTTCCGTGACAGAAGCCGACGGCCTCGCAAGTGTCCGCCTTGTCTGAGACACGCGACCAGTTCTTCGTCGAAGCCCACCTCGTGCTCGCGCGCGAGGGCAAGCTCCTCATGCTCCTGCGCCAGAATACAGGCTATATGGATGGCCACTGGGGCCTCGTCGCGGGCCACGTCGACGCTGGCGAAACCTTCCGCGAAGCCATGGCGCGTGAAGCCTTTGAAGAGGCCGGCCTCCGCCTCGCGCCAGATCAGCTTCACCTCGCCCATATCATGCACCGCAACTCCGACAGCGAGCGCGTCTCGCTCTTCTTCACAACCGATGCCGCCACAGGCGCGCCCCAAAACAGGGAGCCCGACAAATGCGCCGCCCTGCTCTGGCAGCCGCGCACCGCCCTCCCCGAAACCACAATCCCCTACATCCGCGCCGCCCTTGGCTACATCGCCGAGGGCCGCCACTATTCAGAATTCGGCTGGTAGCTTGCCCC
>P_2C_Liq_3_UnCtyDRAFT_100577_pt1 | contig 10647 bp, 13 predicted proteins | sample Pon2CUnioCityCA_3_FD_9720 | JGI IMG/M metagenome (IMG submission 9720)
CTCGAAGTCCCCACCGCCATCGCCACCGCCGAGCGCCTCTCGAGCTATGACGGCTACGTCGCCCTCGGCTGCGTCATTCGCGGCGCCACCACACACTATGAGACAGTCTGCAACGACAGCTCCCGCGCCCTCACGCTTCTGGGCCTGCAAGGCCTGATGATCGGCAACGGCATCCTGACCGTCGAAAACATGGCCCAAGCCGAAGAGCGCGCCAACCCCGCCGATATGAACAAAGGCGGAGGGGCCGCCGCAGCAGCCTTGCATCTTGTCGCGCTCGCCCGTAAATGGGGCGCTCAGCGCGCCACCCCAGGGTTCAAGCCCGAATCTGAAGAGTATCAGCTGGCCCAATCAACCAAAGGCAACCCAACCGCATGACGCTCTCAGGCAACCAGATCCGCAAAATGAAATCCGCCGCTCGGCTCTACGCCGTTCAGGCGCTCTTTCAGATGGAGCAGTCCCGGCAAACCGTCGAAGCCGTCATGGCCGAATTTTCCGAGCACCGGTTCGGCGCCTCCTATGAGGAGGGCGATATGCAGGACGGCGACATGGCGCTCTTTGCCACCCTGATGGAAAACGCCGTCAGCTACCAAGCCGCGATCGACCAGATGACAGACCGCGCCCTCGTCGCCAAATGGCCGCTTGGCCGGATCGACCCGACCTTGCGCGCGCTCTTCCGCGCCGCCGGGGCCGAGATGAGCCAGACAGAGACGCCGCCCAAAGTCGTGATCACGGAGTTTGTCGATATCGCCAGCGCCTTCCACCCCGAGGGCAAAGAGGCCAGCTTCGTCAACGCCGTGCTCGATCACATGGCCCGCGAGGCGCGCCCAGAGGCCTTCTAACCCAGAGGCCTTCTAAAGCCGCCGCGCCCGCCGCCCGATGTCTGCGCCGCCTCTGGCTTTCTTTTTGCCAAAAATATCCAAATCCCGCGCCGCGCCAAGGGCCCCGAAGCGCGCGGTGGGGTAACCTCTTTGAAAGAGATCAGCCCAGCCGCTTTTGGCGGCCCGCCTGCGCACGCGCCATTAAGTTAATCTCTGTTAACGTTTGTGGTGAAGGGGGGGTGCACGCATGGTGCACGGGGGGTGCACACATATCACCCCCCTAGAATCAGCGCTCAAATCTCCGTTAACCCGCCTGTGCGCTGGGTTAACTGATCCTTGAAACAACGAATTCCGCCAAATCATCCAACATCCCGCGCAGCGGGTGCTCTGGCAGGGCCTGAAGCGCTGTGCGCGCCTTGGCCGCATAGCCCAAAGCGTCCTGACGTGCCGCCTCTAAAGCGCCATGTGTCTTGAGCAATTCAAGCGCATACTCAAGATCGCCCTCGCGCTGGTCGCCCTTTTCAATGGTGCGCTGCCAAAAGGCGCGCTCCTCCGCCGTCGCCTTGGCGACCGCTTTGATCACAGGCAAAGTGAGTTTGCGCTCGCGAAAATCATCGCCGATGTTCTTGCCCGTAGCGCCGCTAACGCCCTGATAATCAAGCAAATCATCCACAATCTGGAAGGCGATCCCAAGCGCATCACCATAGTCATAAAGCGCCGTCACCTGCGCCTCTGGCGCCCCCGCGATCACGCCGCCCACTTCGGTTGCGGCCGAGAACAGCGCCGCTGTCTTGCCGCGCACCACCTGCAAATAAATCGCCTCTGTCGTCGCCAGATCCTGCGCCGCAGTCAGTTGCAAAACCTCGCCCTCGGCAATCGTCGCCGAGGCATTGGCAAGAATATCAAGCACCCGCAAACTGCCCGTTTCCACCATAAGCTGGAAGGACCGAGAGAACAGATAATCGCCAACGAGAACAGAACTTTTGTTGTCCCACAAGAGGTTAGCCGTGGGCCGCCCACGCCGCTTTTCGCTTTCATCGACCACATCATCATGCAGCAAGGTCGCTGTGTGGATGAACTCGACGGTCGCTGCGAGATGCACATGATAGGGGCCATCATAGCCGCAAAGCTCGGCCGCCGCGAGCGTCAGCATCGGGCGCAGGCGTTTGCCGCCCGCCTCGACCAGATGCTGCGTCACCTCAGGGATGCGCGGCGCGTGTTCGGAGGCCATCCGCGCGCGGATCAAGACGTTGACCGCCTCCATGCCTGCGGCCAAATGTGCGGCCAGTCTCTCGTGCGGTTTGTTTGCCGATCCGTTCAAGCTCTTCACGCTCCCGTCAGACGTCTCGACATTTGCTGCCGAATGGTCATATTCACTTTATGAAACAACTTCTTAGCACAAACAATATGGCCGATCTGGCCTTTGCCCAAGCATTGCTTCAGGGCGAGGGTATAGCCGTGTTTGAAATGGACGTAAATATGAGCGTGCTGGAAGGCGGCATCGGGATTTTTCCACGCCGGCTGATGGTTGTAGAGGCCGATTACGAGGCCGCAGCCAAGGCGCTGCGCGACAACGGGCTTGAGGTCTATGAGCGGCCCTGAGACTCCCCCCGATCTCACGCAAGACGCCTTTCTCGGCGGGCGCTTAAAGCTTTGGCAACCAAAGCAGGGCTACCGTGCTGGGGTCGATCCCGTTCTCTTGGCCGCCAGTATCCCCGCCAAAGCGGGCGACAGTGTCCTTGATCTGGGCTGTGGGGCAGGGGCCGCCGCGCTCTGTCTGGGGCGGCGTGTCGCGGGCTTGGAGCTGCATGGCCTTGAACTTCAACCGCTCTACGCCGAATTGGCCTCACAAAACGCGCTTGAGAACAGAATCAGTTTCACGGTTCACCAGGGAGATGTGGCGCTGATGCCCGCTCTCTTGAAGGAGCGGCGCTTTAACCATGTGATAACCAATCCGCCCTACTTTGATCGTCAGACAGGCTCAAAAGCGCCAGACAAGACCCGCGAAACCGCCCTCGGCGGCGCCTCCCTCCCGCTCTGGCTTGAGGCTGCTGGGCGACGGCTTGAGCCGAAAGGCTATCTGACGCTCATTTGCCGTGCGGAGCGTGTGCCCGAGTTGCTCGCAGGCCTGCCCGCTTATTTGGGCTCGGTTGAGCTTTGGCCCGTTTTGCCGCGTGCAGGGCAGGCCTCGCAGCTTGTGCTTTTGCGCGCCCGTCACTCGGGCCGCGCCGCATTTCGTCTGCACGCGGGCCTACTCATGCATGAGGGGGCGGCTCATACCGTTGATGGCGAAAGTTACACCTCCCAGATCAGCGGCGTCTTGCGCGACGCAGCAGCGTTGCGGTTTCCCGACACTTGACGCTATTTTTTGCCGATCCTCTCGCAACTGCGGCGTGACATACTATCTATGATATGCTCGACTGTAACAGCAACGTAACAATGAGGAGATTGAAATGAGCTTGAATTCCCACATCGAAGAACTGAAGAGAAAACATCAGACTCTTTCGGACCGTGTCGAACATCTTCAACGCACGCCCAGCGCCTCAGACGCCGAAATCGCCGACCTCAAAAAACAGAAATTGAAAATCAAAGAGCAAATCTCGCGTTTCGAGACAACATCAGCCTGATTTTCCTATTATTTTCAACGCGCTCCTGAGTTTAGGGGCGCGTTTTTTTGTGGCGTTTACATAGAAAAAGCCGCGATTTTCATCGCGGCTTTGAGCTGTCTTTTGGCTCATTTAGACGAAGAATTGCCCACCATTCGCCGAGATCGTAGAGCCGTTAATAAAGCCCGCATCATCAGAGGCAAGGAAGGCCACGCAGCGCGCAATTTCCTCAGGTTCGCCAAGGCGGCCCGTCGGGATCTGCCCAATGATCGACTCCCGGACTTTTTCGGGCACGGCCATCACCATTTCGGTTGCAATATATCCGGGGCAAATCGCGTTGGCCGTAATCCCTGCGCGCGCGCCTTCTTGGGCCAGTGATTTTACAATCCCCAAGTCGCCAGCTTTGGTCGCCGCATAGTTCACCTGTGCGAACTGGCCCTTCTGGCCGTTGATCGAACTGATCACAATCACACGGCCAAATTTGCGCTCGCGCATACCGTTCCAAAGCGGATGCACCGTGTTGAAAACGCCCGTTAGGTTGGTGTCGATGACCTCATGCCATTGTTGCGGCGTCATTTTGTGGAACGGCGCATCGCGTGTGATACCTGCGTTTGCGACAACAACATCAATCGGGCCAAGCTCGGACTCGACCTTGGCAATGCCTGCCGCTGACTCTTCATAATCGGCAACATTCCATTTGTAAGTTTTGATTCCGGTTTCCGCGGTAAAGGCCGCCGCGGCCTCATCATTGCCCGCGTAGGTTGCGGCAACATTATAGCCCTCGGCCTTTAGTTTTTTTGAAATCGCCGCGCCAATCCCGCGCGAGCCGCCAGTGACCAATGCCGTCCGTGTCATGTCTTTCTCCAGTGTTCTGTGCGTAATGCTGTTTCAAATAGATTATAGTTTAAGCAATAATGTTGCGCAAGCAAATTGAGGAATTCCATAAAAAAGGCGCCCCATTTTGGGACGCCTTGCTCAAGTCTCAATAAAGACTTTTCAAGTCATGGACGCTCCACGCAAAGCGCAACCCCCATACCGCCGCCAATACACAATGTGGCGAGGCCCTTTTTGGCGTCACGGCGTTTCATTTCAAACAAGAGCGTGTTGAGAACGCGGCAGCCCGAAGCGCCGATTGGATGCCCGATTGCAATGGCACCACCATTCACATTCACGATTTCTGGATCCCAGCCCATCTCTTTGTTTACAGCACAAGCTTGAGCAGCGAAGGCTTCGTTTGCCTCTACCAGATCAAGATCGCTCGCGCTCCAGCCGGCTTTTTCCAAAGCCTTGCGGCTCGCATAAATAGGACCAACCCCCATAATAGATGGATCAAGCCCCGCGGTTGCGTAGGAGACAATACGGGCCAACGGCTCAATGCCACGCTTTTCTGCATTATCTGCGCTCATCAAGAGAACGCCCGCAGCACCATCATTGAGGCCGGACGCATTGGCGGCTGTGACTGTCCCGTCTTTGGTGAAGGCCGGGCGCAGCTTTTGCATTGCTTCCATGGTCGCGCCGTGACGAATATATTCGTCTGCGTTGACGATTGTTTCGCCTTTGCGCGTTTTGACAGTAAATGCTGCAATCTCGTCAGCAAACTTGCCTGCTTTTTGGGCTGCCTCTGCTTTGTTCTGGGAGGCAACGGCAAATGCGTCTTGTTCATCGCGGCTAATCTGCCACTTCTCGGCCACATTTTCGGCGGTTTGTCCCATGTGATAGCTGTTGAACGCATCCCAAAGACCGTCGCGGATCATACTGTCGATGTATTTGGTATCACCCATTTTCACACCGTCACGCAGGTGCGCGACATGGGGGCTGAGGGACATATTTTCTTGGCCGCCAGCCGCTACAATGTCTGCGTCTCCAAGCTGGATGTGCTGCGCGCCAAGCGCGACAGCGCGCAGGCCTGACCCGCAGACCTGGTTGATGCTCCAAGCAGAGCTCTCGATCGGCAAGCCCGCATTGACATGAGCTTGGCGTGCAGGGTTTTGGCCTTGGCCTGCTGTCAGAACCTGACCAAGAATTGTTTCGCTGACCTCGTCTTTAGAGATGCCCGCACGCTCGACAATGGCTTCCAAAACGGCGGTGCCGAGGTCGTGTGCAGGCGTGTTTGAAAACGATCCCCCAAACGATCCGACTGCCGTACGGGCAGCAGAGGCGATTACAACATTAGTCATGAACAGTCCTTTCCCAGAAAACGCTGCGCTAAGGTCCTAGCGCAAGCTGTTGGGAGTGGCATACCGCATTTGCCGCATTGCGGCAATAACTCTGAGATGACCAAGCGACGCAGGGTCAGGCACGACGCTCGCTTTCTGGGGCACGTTCCCAAATCGGGCTGATTGTCGGCGCGGCAAAGTAATATCCCTGTAAGCAGTCAATCCCGATCTTGGCAAGAAAGGCCGCATCTTCCCCGTTTTCGACAAACTCGGCCACGGTGAGCATATCAAACTGATCAGCAATGGCTTTCAGGGCACTGGTGAGGACTTGATTGTCGGGATTTTGCGCGATGCCTCTGATGAATTGCCCGTCTATTTTAATGATATCAAAGTAAAAATCGCGCAAATAGCTGAATGAGGTATAGCCCGCTCCGAAGTCATCCAAGGCGAAGCTGACTCCTTTGGCTTGAATCTCGCTCATAAAGGAAACCACCAGTTCGGGAACTGTCATGGCTGAACTTTCGGTGATTTCGAGGATCAGTCGCTCTGCCACCGTTACGTTGCGCTGCAAGCCTTGCTTGAGTGTGCGCATCCAGCGCGGATAGCCTATCGAGCGGGCGGACATATTGATCGAGAGGCGCAGATTTGGCTGCCGCGCGAGAGTGCGAAGGCCTTTCTCCAATGCGATGCAATCCATGATGCGCCCCAGCTCTGTGGCTTCGATTTCGCGGATGAAATCTTTGGCTGGGATAATGCGCCCTGTTTCGTCTGTCAGTCTCAGAAGGGCTTCGTAAAAGGCAACCTTTTCAGGGTCTTGAGCGTGCATAATGGGTTGGTAGGCGAGCAAGACCTGCTTTTTGTTAAGGGCGGTTTCAACCATTTGCATGACGGATTTGTCCCGCATGGACACGGCATATCCCAAGGGATTGATCGGGTCGGTCCCATGGCTTGCCGCTGGCCGTCGAATGTTCTTCATCGTGTCATTCCCGAGTGATGCCTCTTTGAGTGGGAGCGTTACGCGGGATGTGCTAACAACCGTTTAAAGGAAAAAACCTAATAAAATTGAGCTGAATAATGAAAACGCATGACACTGATCAGACAAGATGTGGATGGCATGGAGCGGATCCGTTCTATGTAAAATACCATGATGAAGAATGGGGGGTGCCTGAATATGACAGTCGGGCGCTTTGGGAAAAGCTGGTCTTGGATGGCTTTCAGGCCGGGTTGAGCTGGATCACTATTTTGCGCAAACGGGAGAATTTTAGAGAAGCTTTTCAAGGGTTTGATCCCGAAATCATTGCGACATGGGGGGAGGCTGATGTGCAGCGTTTGTTGGCGAATGCAGGGATCATTCGGCATCAAGGAAAGATAGAGGCGACGATTACAAATGCGCAGGCCTATCTTGAGATAGAAGCGGCTGAGGGCTTTGCCACCCATTGCTGGAGTTATGTTGGTGGTGCCCCGCTTCAAAACCAATGGGAGAGTTTGGAGGCGGTTCCCGCGCAGACTGAAATATCGCGAGTATTTTCAAAAAATTTGAAGAAAAAAGGATTTAAGTTCTGTGGCCCGACGATTGTTTATGCCTGGATGCAGGCCTGTGGGCTGGTCAATGACCATCTCACAAGCTGCTACCGTCATAACGAAGTCAGGCGTGATTAGGGCGCAATTCGCCGTGTGGCAGCCTATGTGGCAATGTATATGGCAGGCAGTATGGACAAGAAAAACACGCACCAAAAGCGCCTGAATTTGAAGATGTCTGCCCCTAGCCTTTGGCGTGCCCGATAAACTGGTCAATCAAAGCGTCTGTTATTGACCAGTCGCAAACCAGCCGACACGGCAGCAGCGCATCCGGATCACCCGTTTCGACATCGCCAGACAGCACATAGTATCGCGCCCCCGCTGCGGCGAGGCGCTGGTGCGCGGCGCGCGGCAGCTCGGCAAAAATCATGTTTGCATCTGGACGATTGGTGATGCGTGCGCCTGGGACGGTGCCAAGGCCGCTCACGAGCCGTGCACAATGGGCATTGGCGCGTTTGGCCGAGGCAAGCCATAGGTCATCGGTGAGGTAGGCTTGCATCTGGGCCGAGAGGTAGCGGTGTTTTGAGAAGAGATGCGCGCCGCGCTTGCGACGCAGCTCAAACTCCCAAGCTTTGGACGGGTCAAAGAAAATGACAGCCTCAACGCCCATGCAGCCGTTTTTAGTTCCGCCAAAAGACACGGCATCAACGCCGGCTTTCCATGTCATCTCTGCCGCCGTGCAGCCCAGAGCGGCCTGAGCATTGGCAAAGCGAGCGCCGTCAAGATGCACCCCGAGGCCAAAAGACTTTGCCACATCGGCCAGAGCCTTGATTTCGGCGAGGCTATAAACCGCGCCGCGTTCTGTCACTTGGGTGATTGAGACGGGGCCACGCTGTGGGCCGTGCACGCCTCTTGTCTGCTCGGCTTCTATGCTCTCGCGTAAAACCTGAGCTGTCATTTGATCTTCGGTGCCGACAAGCGTGAGCTTGGCCCCGGAGGAATAAAACTCGGGCGCGTTGCACTCGTCTTCATGAATATGGGCGGTGGGAGAGCAAAAAACCGTCTCATAAGGCGCGCACATGGTTGCGAGGGCCAAGGCGTTGGCTGCTGTGCCTGTTGCAACGAGATAGACGGCGGCCTCGGGGGCTTCAAACAGAGTGCGAATTTGGGCGCGCACCTCATCCATAATCGTATCGGCGCCATAGGGCATAGCATAGCCTGTATTGGCCGCTGCAATTGCAGCCAGAACTTCCGGATGTGCCGGGCCTGCGTTGTCGGATGCAAAATACATTAGATCGGCTCCTCTATGATATGGTCTTCCCAATCGTCTTCAGACACTTCAAATTCGGGGAGGGTTTTATGCTGCATGGATACGCCCGCGGCGTGAACGCTTTCGGCTGTGCCGCTGATCAGGGGGTGCCAGTCGTAAAGAGGCTTCCCTTCCCAGAGCAGTTTGTAAGCGCAGGTGGTCGGCATCCAGTAGAGATGGCTGTCGAGTGTCTCGGGCTTGAGGCTGATACATTCGGGCACAAACTGGTGGCGGGTGTCGTATTGGGCGCAACGGCAGCTCGTATCATCAAACAGTCGACAGGCCACACGGGTAAGGGCGACTTCGCCTGTGTCTTCGTCTTCAAGCTTGTTCAGGCAGCATTTGCCGCAGCCGTCACAGAGCGCTTCCCATTCTTTCGCAGACATTTCAGAGAGCTTTTTCTGCTCCCAGAATTTGGGCGCGAGGCCCTCGCGCGCGATGGGGTCTTGCGGCTCGTTCATAGCGCACTCAGGAGGGCGCGCGCCCTGTCGCAATCGGCGTGCATCTGGGCAATGAAGGCCTCAAGGCTTGCGAAAGTTTCTTCGGGGCGCAGATATTCAACAAGCGCTACAGAGAGCGTTTCGCCGTAGAGATCGCCTTTGAAGTCAAAAATAAAGCTTTCCAGATTGGGCGTGTTTTCGCCAAACATCGGGCGTGTGCCGAGAGAGGCGGCACCTTGGTAATGGCCCGCGTGGGGGCCTGTCAGCACATCGACCTGAACAGCATAAACACCAAATTTGGGCAGGTGCAGGCCGCTGATATCCATATTGGCGGTGGGGAAGCCAAGCTCGCGCCCCCGTTTTTCGCCGTGCAGCACAGCGCCATCGAGTCTGTGCCAATGGCCAAGCATTGTGGCGGCATCTTGCGGGCGGCCTTCACTGAGAGCGGTGCGAATGGCGGTTGAGGAGACTTGCGCGCCTTGTGTTTCAAGCAGTGGGGCAATGCTGACGCCAAAACCGAAGGTGTCTCCGAAGCGGATAAGATCCTCGGCGGTGCCAGCGCGGGCTTTACCAAAGCAGAAGTCTTGCCCGATCACCACATGAGACAGGCCGAGGCCGTGGCTTATGACATCGCGGGCGAAGTCTTCGGGCGTGAGGGCTGCGAGGGCGGCATCAAAGGGCAACTCATAGAGATGTGTGACACCGAGCTTTGCCAGCCTGTTGCGCCGTGCCGCAGGGCTCATGAGGCGAAAGGCGGCTGTCTGCGGCGCGAAGTAGGCGCGGGGGTGTGGCTCAAACGTCAAAACGCCGAGAGGCGCGTTGGTTTGCTCGGCTGTGGTGCGGGCGATATCAATCACCGACTGGTGGCCGAGGTGCACGCCGTCAAAGTTGCCAATGGCGACGGCTGCGCCACGGTCGGCAACAGGGGTGTTATGATAGGAATGGATCACACGCATAGCGCTTGGGTAGCCTCAGGGACGGCAAGGCGCAAGAGGCTCTGCGACATCTTGTGGGGCTGTGCAGGGGGATGACACGCGGTGAGGCGTGCCACTCTATTAATTTGTCAGTCAAACTTTCCGGAGGGGGCCAAAACTGTGGCCTCGCCAATCAGGACTTTTTTGCCATTCACCAAGCAACGGGTTTCAAGCTGGACACGGCGTTTGGCCACATCAATTCCGATCACCTCGACTTCGGCGAGGACGGTATCACCGGGGCGCACGGGGCCTAGAAACTTGAGAGACTGGCCCATGTAGACGGTTCCGTGACCCGGGAGCTGCTCGCCGATCACGGCGGAGATAAGGCCTGCTGTGAGCATACCATGGGCGATACGGCCCTCAAAAATGGTGTCGCGCGCATAGTCGTCATCAAGGTGCACAGGGTTTCTGTCGGTGGAGACCTGCGCAAACATTTCAATGTCTTCATCGGTAACGGTTTTGCGCAAGTGACGCGTCATTCCCATCTCGATTTCTTCGATGGTGATGGTTCCACGGGGCAGATTGTCCAACATTGAGCCCTCTCTCTCGTGCTGCGGCTGACTTTGTTTGAGGGTAACATTAGGCATAATGAAACCTCGGTATTGAAACATAATTACTTTGCAGTTGCAGCAAGATCAAGCAAAAAATCGATATCCCCTGTTTAGCGGAGACGTCCGATTGCGTAGGTGGGTGTGACCATTTCTGCTTCTACGAAGGCGGCGAGGGCCTTCTCGTCGGGCTGGTCTTTGGTCTTTGTTTCGGCGGCGGCCAAGCCGCCTGTGATAAAGAGCGAGTCAATGTCTTCGCCCTGAGCGCCTTGGATGTC
>P_2C_Liq_3_UnCtyDRAFT_100584_pt1 | contig 10598 bp, 10 predicted proteins | sample Pon2CUnioCityCA_3_FD_9720 | JGI IMG/M metagenome (IMG submission 9720)
CTATCTCCGCTTCTGAGCGTATGAGTAATCCAAACCGCACCGTCTTTATCGGGATCGCGGCAATCGTCGCAATCTTGCTCATCGCCGCCGTCGTGCTCTTCTTTACCCTGCCCGATGCTGGCGCCTTCAACGCCCGCGTGGAACAGCTCTTTGTCGAAAATGACAACTTGAGCACACAAGCCGAAATCAAACTGCTCGAAATTCTGGCCCAATCCGGTACAGCCTTCTCCGATACGCTCTCAAGCTACCGCATGGTGATTTTTGTGCTGCTCGTCTTCGCCACCGCGATGCTGATCGCTGCCTTCGTCTTTCTCGTCATGCTCGCCGCCTTCAGCCGCCGCATGGCCACCATCGAGCGCTCGGGCATTCAGGTCAACTCGCTCTTGATCAGCCGTGAAGAAAACACCGTCTATCTCAACAACATGGGCTTCAAGCTCACAGGCGCCGCCATGGAAACCCTCAGTGTCCTCGCCGAAGCCCGCATGGACGATGATGTCCTCAACGGCGCCGAAATAGAGGCCGTTATCTCGGGCCGCCTCGCCTCAGACTGCGACGAAGCCGCAGGCGCCACCCGTATCAAACGCTTGCGCGACACTTTGGGCAATCAGCTCGTCTCGGAGTTGCTGATCAAAAATATCGCCCGCCGCGGCTATATCCTCAGCATAGACAAAAGCGTCATTCAGGTGCTCTAAGCCCCCCCCGCACTAAAATGGCCCTCGCCTTTTTCTTTCTTAAAATATCCCAGGGGGTGCGGGGGACAGCGTCCCCCGCCTGTTCTGTGGTGCGGGGGACTGGTCCCCCGCCTTGGTCGGGTTTTCGCAAAGCGAAAATCCGAAATCAGATCGCCGCGCGCAGGTTGCCCATAAGCGTGGTCAGGTTCTTCACATAGAGCTCGCCTTGCAAGCGCCCTTCAGCGTCAAACTCGGTGTAGTTCGCCGCCACAGTCACTTCTGGCCCCGCAACAATTTTGGGCTGAAACGGCGTCATACAGCTATGCAGCATAACAAGCCCACGATCGCCCCCCGCGCGTCCCGCAGCAGAAGACATCAGAGCCACAGGTTTACTACTCCAAACGCCACCTTCCACTCGGCTCACCCAGTCCAGAGCATTCTTCAAAACACCCGAAATCCCGCGGTTATATTCTGGCGTCGAAATCACAACAGCATCCGCCTCGGCAATCTGCGCCGCCAATGTCTGGACAGCAGCAGGCACGCCGTCAGCTGCCTCAAGGTCGCCGTCATAGAGCGGCAGGGTGAGGTCCGCCAGCGTCAGCTCGGCATCGCCCATCAGCCGCGCCGCTTCTTGCAAGAGCAAGGTGTTGGTTGAGCCTTTGCGCAGCGCGCCCGAAAGTCCGAGAAGTTTTACCTGAGCCATATTGGCCTCCCTCTGTGAAATTTCCTCGCTCCTACCCTCACAGCGCTCTCGGGGCAATTCTCACAGGCGCACAGCCCCTGTGCAAAAAAATGCCGAGCAAAACAGAAAAGGCCCCGCCACATCTGGCAGGGCCGTCCCGTAAAACTGTCGCGCGGCTTATACGCTCGGCGTAATCACAATTTCCACACGGCGGTTGAGCTGGCGCCCCTCAGGCGTCAGATTGGTCGCCAAAGGCATATCTTCGCCACGGCCCACGGCCTGCATCCGAAAGCTGTTCACACCCTCACTCGCCAAAACAGCCGTCACCGCCTGTGCACGGCGCAAACTCAGGCTCTGGTTGTAGCCCGCATCGCCCGTGTTATCGGTGTGGCCAACCACTTGCACAGTCGAGTCACCATAGGTGTTCAGGCTGCTCGCAACAGACCGGATATCACTGGTCAGATCGGGGCGCAGGCTGGCGCTGTCGCTGGCAAACAAAATATCCTGCGGCATCGTGACAATCAGGCGTTCGCCAGTGTTCACAATCTTGGCCTCGGTGCCAAGCCGCGCGCGCAAATCGCGCTCCTGCTGGTCCAGCGCCGCCCCTGTCAGCCCGCCAAGGCCCGCGCCGACAATCGCGCCGCGAAACGCGCCTTTCTTGCCGTCATCCTGCGTCAACCCGCCGATAATAGCCCCCGCCGCCGCACCAAGCAAAGCGCCTTCCTTGGCCTTTCGGTTCGGATCATTGGGGCTAACAAGGCCCGGATCCGTGCAGCCGGCCAGCAAGACCATCGCACTCACAGCGCCCACACCAATAGATTTTGAAATCGTCTTCATATCTGCCTCGTTTCTTAGTGCCACACATCCTGCGGCTTAAGGCCTATATATACCGTCTGCGCCCCGTCACAAAGAAGCAACACCCGCGTGATCGGCAGCAATTCGCCCATCGCTTCACGCTTCTTCGCGCGCAGACTCCCAAGCCAAGAGCGCCCGCTTCACAGGCAAGCCCCAGTGATAGCCCCCCAGCGCTCCCGATTTGCGCAGCGCCCGATGACAGGGGATCAACCAGCTCACAGGGTTGCGCCCCAAAGCCGTGCCCACAGCGCGCACAGCCTTGGGGTGTCCAATCGCCCCCGCGATCTCGCTATATGTGGTCACATGACCCGACGGCACCTGCAACAATGCCTCCCAAACCTTGATCTGGAACGGCGCGCCCATCAGGTGCAGCGCGGTTTCGCCCTTTTGGTCCTGCCCCGCCCTGACCCAGCCGTGAAGCGCCGCTGGCTTCTCTACAAACTCCGCCTTCGGCCAGCGCTGCGCCAAGTCCTCAAAGCAAACGTCGCGGCCCATCTCTTCGGCAAATCCCATCCCGCAAATGCCCCGCTCTGTGCCCATCACCAGCGTTTCGCCAAAAGGTGTGTCAAACCAACCATAGTTCACAGTCAGTCCCGCCCCCTTCTTAGCAAATTCCCCAGGGCTCATTGCTTCCCAACGCAGAAAAAGGTCGTGCAGCCGTCCGCCGCCCGACAGCCCAACAGATTGCGCTGTTTCAAGCGTGGTAAACCGCGCGCTCAACATCCGCTTTGCCTGTCCAAGCTGCAAATACTGCTGATAGCGCTTGGGCGACACACCCACCCAAGCGGAAAAGACCCGCTGGAAATGCGCCGCACTCATATTCATCTCGCCCGCCAGCGCCTCAAGCGAAAGCGGTGCTTCAGAGGCATCAATCGCCGCCAAAGCACGGCGCATCAACTGGTAATGATAGCGCCCCTCGGGCTGGTCCACCTGCATCATATCTCTCCCTTGCACTCACCTTAGCGCTCACAGCTGCATCCCGCGACCCGTTTCCTGCGCAAATTCGCCGCTCTTCAGAGCCGCGTCACAATGGCGCGTTTTAATATTGTATATTTGGAATATGTTTTTCGACGGAGCGCGCAGCTTATTGACATATCGGAGAGTTCGATGAAAAAAATGATCGCAGCGGCCCTCGTCGCCACAGCTTTCGCAGCCCCGGTTCTGGCCAGCGACGGCCCGGATAAACTGGTCACAATCGTCACAACAGCCGAGCCACAGACACAGCTGATGTCGATGGTTCTCACATCTCAAGCCATGGCCAAGGGCCACCCAACGCATATTCTCCTCTGCGGCCCCGCAGGTGATCTGGCCCTCGCCGAGGCTCCCGACTCCGCCACCGCTCCACAGCCACCAATGGGTGCAAGCCCTCAGGGCCTGCTGAAAGCCGCGATGGAAAAAGGCGCAACTGTTGAAGTCTGCGCCATCTACCTGCCTGGAAAAAGCGCAGATGCCTCTGTTCTTATGGAGGGCGTTGGCGTGGCCAAGCCGCCCGCCATGGCCGCTGCAATGTCCGCCGACGACACAATCGTCTGGCCCTTCTAACAAAAAGCAAGAGGCTGGCCTCGCGCCGGCCTCTTGCCCTTTTTGGCCAAGGCAGGCATAGGTTTTGACCATGGCCAAACAACTCAACTATCAAACCCTCCGTGAGATTTTCACCCGCTTTCACGCGGCCGATCCCGCCCCCGTGGGCGAGCTTGATCATGTGAATGTCTATACATTGGTTGTCGCTGTGGCGCTCTCCGCCCAAGCGACGGATGTGGGCGTGAACAAAGCCACAAAAGAGCTGTTCAAAATCGCCGATACCCCTGAAAAAATGCTCGCCTTGGGCGAAGAGGGCCTGATCGAACATATCAAAACGATCGGCCTCTTCCGCAACAAGGCCAAAAACGTCATCAAGCTGTCGCGCATTCTGGTCGAAGACTATGACGGCGAAGTTCCCAATTCCCGCGCCGCTCTGTGTTCGCTTCCCGGCGTGGGCCGCAAGACGGCCAATGTCGTGCTCAATATGTGGTGGCGGATGCCCGCGCAGGCCGTCGATACCCATATCTTCCGCGTCGGCAACCGCTCGGGCATCTGCCCTGGCAAAGATGTCGACACTGTCGAACGCGCCATAGAAGACAATATCCCCGCGGACTTTCAGCTCCACGCCCATCACTGGCTCATCCTGCATGGCCGCTATCACTGCAAAGCGCGCAAGCCGCTTTGCAACACCTGTATCATCCGCGATCTCTGTGAATTTGAGGACAAAAACCTATGAAAAAGTATAAAGTCGTCGGGATCGGCAACGCCGTTGTTGATGTCATCACCCAGTCAACCGACGGGTTCCTCTCTGACATGGGGATCGAAAAAGGAATCATGCAGCTGGTCGAAACAGAGCGCTCCGAACAGCTCTTTTCCGCCATGGGCGAGCGTGTCCAGACACCAGGCGGCTCTGTCGCCAATACAATCGCAGGGATCGGCAGCCTCGGCCTCGCCACAGGCTTCATAGGCCGCGTGCGCGACGACGAGCTGGGCCACTTCTACGCCGAGGCCATGACCCGCGAAGGCATAGAGTTTGTAAATGCCCCCGTCGCAGGCGGCGAACTGCCCACCTCCCGCTCGATGATTTTTGTCTCCCCCGATGGCGAGCGCTCGATGAACACCTATCTCGGTATCTCGGCCGAACTTGGCCCTGATGACGTGGATGAAAGCGTCGCCGCTGGCGCTGAGGTTGTGTTCCTTGAGGGCTATCTCTTTGACAAAGACAAAGGCAAAGACGCCTTCATTCGCACAGCTCGCGCCTGCCGCGCTGCGGGCGGCAAGGCCGGTATCGCCATTTCCGATCCCTTCTGTGTCGAGCGTCACCGCGCCGATTTCATCAACCTGATCGAAAAAGAAATGGACTTCGTCATTGGCAACGAAGCCGAGATCCGCTCGCTCTATCAGGACAATGACCTAGAGGCCGATCTCGCCCGCGTCGCTGCCGCCTGCCCGCTCGTCGTCTGCACCCGCTCGGGTGATGGCGTCAGCATCGTTCACGAGGGCGTGCGCACCGACATCTCGGTGAAAAAGATCGTCCCCGTTGATGCCACGGGCGCAGGCGACCAGTTCGCCGCAGGCTTCCTCTTTGGCCTCGTCACAGGCCGCGATATGGAAACCTGCGGCACCATGGGCAATATCTGCGCCGCCGAAGTGATCAGCCACATCGGCCCGCGCCCGGAGGCCGACATGAAGGCGCTTTTTGCCAAAAACGGCCTCCTCTAAGAGTTACGGGGCTGCAAGCAAGAGGTCGAGCAGCCCCGCAAATTCTCCGCTGTCCAAGTCATCAAACCGCAGGCACAGCGCCCTGATCTCCTCCGCCTTTGCACGGCCCAGAACGGGGTCGGCAAACATATGATACTTGTCGTGCATCTCCTGCTCCGTCAAAGGCGCGTCCACATCGCCCCGCGCCGAGCGCGGCTCCGCCTCATAGCGCACGCCATCCTTTGTGATGATCGTCACAGCCGCCCAGCGCTTCTCCACAGAGCGTGCTGTCATCTCGTCGTCGTCAATAAGCTCTGTCGCCTCGCTCACGCGGATGATGTCTTTGTCCTCCAGCACAGAAGCGTCCATCTCGGCCGCGCCAAAGCCACCCCGCACAATCATCGTCGCAACAGGAAAGGCGATCGAATAGGCAAGCTCGTCCATACTCGCAGGCCTGTGCCCCGCCAGCCGCGTGGCATAATGAAACGTGCGAATTTCAACCCGCGCCACATCGCTATGATGCAAACCGTTCTCTTCCATCAAAGCCTGCGCCGCATCCATTGACGGGTGCGCCCAGCGACAACAGGGAAACTTCTTGTAATGCGTGTCCGCCAGCGTCATCCAATCAGAGCCTAATCCAGCCCAAAACTCTGTCGCCTCCTCGCTTTCGCAGGTGAGCGCAGGCGCGCCCGTAAAGCCGTCCTGCGCGAGGTAAGCCGCCGTCACACCACTTGGCGCGCCCCAGCCGACGCCGTCGCGCAGCATGGTCGGAAAGTCGATACAGCGCATCATCTGGCTGCGCGGCCCGTGATATTCGCCAATCCCCGCCGCATGGCGCACGCCTTCGCCGTCAAGCCCAAGCATCCGCGCCACGGCCACAGCCACGCCCACAGCCGTCCAGCTTCCCGAGGTGTGATAATCAGGGCAGGTGGCGTGCTGCGCCTTGCCCGCGCGACTGCTGACCTCATAGCCGATCGCCAGCCAAAGCAGAAAGTCTGCCCCCGTCACAGCCCGCCCCTCAGCGCGCATCGCATCAGCCACTGCCAGCAAAGCGGGGAAAACAGCGCTGCCCACATGGCCCTTGTTCGGCGTGGTCCCGTCGTGAGCATCGACACTATCAACGGTAAATCCGCCCGCCATAGCCGCACCGACAGGGCTAACAGCCCGCCCATCCATTAGCATCCGCGCCGCCCCGGCGCTACCTGCCCCGAACAAACGCATAGTGCTCTTACGCGCCGCCTCCGCCATATCCGTTGTCGCGCCAATCGCGGCCACGCCCATCGTGTCGGCAAAGCTCACGCGCAGCAAAGCGCGCATCGCCTCTGGCACATCTTCATACATCAGCCCCGTGGCAAACCCGTGCATCGTCTGCGTCATAAAAAACTCCCCCGCTTTTCAGCGAGAGAGTGACAGAGGCCACTGATTTGAAAAGCCCTAAAGTGAAAGCTCAGTCGCCAAGTTTGGCATGAACCTCATCAAGATCAATCTCGCCAATCGGCATCTTGTTAGACGGATCGTTGAAATCATACTTAAACAGCTCGAAGTCGCGCTTAAAAATTTCGTAGACCAAATGCATCGACAGATCGTCGAAATAGTCTTCAACATTGTGCAAGCGCTTTGGCCCATGGCCTTCGCTTTCGTTAAACCGCGGGATTTTCTTGAGGTTGACCTTATGAGGCGTCTCGATTGCATCCAGCACGCCTTGCATCCCGTCGTTAAACTGTTCGGTCCAGAAAATATTGTCATAGCGCCCGCCATTGGCGACAAAAGTGCCGACATGGCCCGACATCGCGCTCCAGTGAATGTCAGGATCCATCGGACGCCGCCAGCGGATGGTATCACGCGCAAACAGAAGAAAGCGGCGGAAGCTCTTGATCTGGTCAAACTCTTCCTTGCCATCGTCGCCGCCGACTTCGATCCCGTATTTCTGGATCAGAAGCGGCACAAGATTGCCCCGATAGCGGCGGCCATTGCGCTGAATTCCGCAAATTTTGTCAAAAAAGCTGGAGAGAATTCGCGTGTAAGGATTTCTCACGCAGGTAAAAGCATATGAATTATGCGTCTTCACATTGGCGTTGATCAGCCCCTGGCTCTCTTCGCGCGCCCATTTGTGCAAACCGTCTGTCGCATCATGGATATCGCCGTCAAAAAACGCGCCATGATCAGAATAATACATGATTTGGCCAATTGTGGAGCAAGCGCATTTTGGCACCACGCGATAAACCACGCTCTCACTTTCAGTCATCCACGTTCCGGGAAAACCCATATTTTGCCTCCTAAAGCTGCCTTACGCAGCGGTACTCGTTATTTTTAATCGCAAAAAAGCAAAGATTTCGTGTTTATTCAACTGCACTTCACCTTTATCAAGTAAACAGTGTGTCTAACTAGGGGTAAATGTTTCGAATATGGCAAAAATAGCTTTCATCCTTCTTTGCCATAAAGACCCAGAGGCCATCATCAAGCAGGCCGAACGCCTCACCGCTGTGGGCGACTATATGTCGATCCACTTTGATGCCCGCGCCAATCCGGACCATTTCACCGCAATAAAAGACGCGCTTGAAGGCAACCCGAATGTGACTTTCGCCAAAAAGCGGATCAAATGCGGCTGGGGCGAGTGGTCTTTGGTGCAAGCCACGCTCCTTGCCGTCGAAGCAGCGGTCGATGCTTTCCCCCGTGCCACACATTTTTATATGCTCTCGGGCGATTGCATGGCCATCAAATCCGCCGAATACGCCCATGAGTTTCTTGACCGTGCCGATGTCGACTATGTCGAGAGCTTCGATTATTTCGAAAGCGACTGGATCAAAACCGGCATGAAAGAAGAACGGCTCATCTATCGCCATTTCTTCAACGAGCGCACCCAAAAGCGCCTTTTCTACGCCGCCTTCCATCTTCAGCAAAAGCTCGGCCTCACCCGCAAAATCCCCGACGATCTCCAGATCCAGATCGGCAGCCAGTGGTGGTGTCTGCGCCGCCGCACGGTCGAATGGATCATCGACTTTACCAAAAAACGCCGCGACGTGATGCGCTTTTTCAAAACCACATGGATCCCCGACGAGACGTTTTTCCAAACACTCGTGCGCCACCTCGTCCCCGAACACGAGATCCAGACCCGCACACTCACCTTCCTTATGTTCACCGACTATGGCTTGCCGGTGACGTTTTACAATGACCACTACGATCTGTTGCTCAGCCAGGACTATATCTTCGCCCGCAAGATCAGCCCCGAAGCCAAAGAGCTCAAGCGCCGCCTCGGCCTCCTCTACGCAACCCGCGGCTGGGATTTCAAAATTTCCAATGAAGGCGCGTCGCTCTTCAAGTTTCTTGCGGGTCGGGGCCGTATTGGCCGCCGCTTCGGTCTGCGCTTTTGGGAGAACGAAGGCTCCCTTGGCCGCGAACGCGAAATGCTCATTATCGTCTGCAAAAAGTGGCACGTCGCCAAACGCCTTGTCGAGCGTATCCGCAAGATGACCAATGTGCCCTGCATCGAATATCTCTTCAACGAAGAGGCCACAGACCTCCCCGATCTCGGCGGCATCCAGTCCACAATGGACAAACGCCACCGCCACCGCCGCGCCCTCGTTCGAATGTTATTTGATTATTATGACACCGACCAGCTCGTCGTCTGTATTGACCCAAGCAACCTCGACCTTCTGCAAGACTTCTGCGCCGACCGCGCCAAAACCCGCTTGCTCGAAATCGAGTGCCGCTTCTCTGACGACTATCTCACAGGCCATGCAAAACGCGTTGGCCTTGCCGGCGAGAAAACCCCCAAAGAAACGCTGGAGCGCCTCCTTCCCACAATCCGCGCGGATATGATCCATGAAAGTGACGAGCTGCGCGACGCCAGTTTTGATGGCCACTTCCGCCTCCGCGAAACCGAGACAATAGAGGCCAACGCCGCCGCATTGGCACAATTCCTCGCTGTCACCCCCGAAAAATCCTATGAAATCGCCAATATCGACTATCTCTTTGCCGATTGATCAGGCCGCACGCCCGCCTTATACTACCTCCAACATCACGCGCGGTAAGGACAAAACAATATGACAACCCAAGCTCCAGAAACCAAAATCGTTGACAGCTACCGCGTGGCCTGTGACGGCGGCGAAGGCGGCCATCCACGCGTCTGGCTCCAGATCCCGAGCGAGCACGGCTGGGTCGAATGCCCCTATTGTGATTGCAAACTGGTGCACAAAGACTTCGAAGGCAAAGTCTGAGCCACAAAGCCTTTCACAAGACACAGGTCGCCCACGGGCGGCCTTTTTGATTTAGGGCGTAGCAGGGCGACAGACATGATCAATTTTCATGGCGCGCCCCAAGCCGGAGACTTCCCCCTTTCAGCGCGGCCCGCTTCGTGGCAAACCTACAGGGCATCCAAGGGGAGACACGCGCATGACATTCGGCAAAGGCTGCCACCTTCATCTGATCGACGGCTCTGCCTTCATCTTTCGCGCCTATCACGCGCTGCCGCCGCTCACGCGCAAGTCTGATGGCCTACCCATCGGCGCGGTCGCGGGGTTTTGCAATATGTTGCACCGCTACGTCGAAGGCAACACAGGCCCCGACGCGCCCACTCATGTCGCCGTGATCTTTGACAAAGGCTCCCATACCTTCCGCAACGATATGTATGACCTCTACAAAGCCAATCGCGACGCCATGCCCGAAGATTTGCGCCCGCAAATGCCGCTCACCCGCCGCGCCACCGAGGCCTTCAACATCGCCTGCAAGGAGCTGGAGGGCTATGAAGCCGACGACATGATCGCGACACTGGCCGTCCAAGCCCGCGAGGCTGGCGGCCGCGTGACCATTATCTCCTCGGATAAAGACCTGATGCAGCTTGTCGGCGGCGGCGTCGAAATGCTCGACGCCATGAAAAACCGCCGGATCGACCGCGACGGCGTGCACGAAAAATTCGGCGTCTTCCCCGAGCGCGTTGTCGATGTTCAGGCGCTCGCAGGCGACTCTGTCGATAACGTCCCCGGCGCGCCGGGGATCGGGATTAAAACAGCCGCGCTTCTGATCAATGAATACGGAACCCTCGAAGAGCTTCTCGACCGCGCAGGCGAAATCAAACAGCCCAAGCGCCGCGAAACCCTGATCGAGCACCGCGCCCAGATCGAGCTGTCCAAGCGCCTCGTGCAGCTTGATTGCGAAACGCCGCTCGACTT
>P_2C_Liq_3_UnCtyDRAFT_100587_pt1 | contig 10569 bp, 9 predicted proteins | sample Pon2CUnioCityCA_3_FD_9720 | JGI IMG/M metagenome (IMG submission 9720)
TCACTGTGGCCAAGGGCGGCCATATCAACTGGGTGCCGCAAGAGACGATCCTGTTCAACAAAAGCCACCTGAACCGCACGCTCACGCTAAACATGGCCCAAGGCGCAAGCGCACTGCTTGTTGAGCCGATGGTCTTTGGCCGGGCAACCATGGGCGAAGAGCTGACCCACCTGCAGCTGCACGACCGTATCGAGATTGTCCGAGATGGAGCCCCAGTCTTTCTCGACGCGACCCGCTTTGACGGAGACATGGCTGCGCATCTTGACCGCCCCCATATTGCGGCTGGCGCGCGGGCGATGGCGCTCATCGCCTATATTGCACCCGATGCCGAGAGCCACCTTGCTCCCTTGCGCGCCCTGCTGCCACCCGCGGCGGGGGCCAGCGTGATTGGCGAAGATCTGCTGGTTGCGCGCCTGCTCGCGCCTGACAGCTACGCGCTGCGTCAAAGCCTCGTGCCTATTTTGAACCGCCTGTCTCAAAACCAACTGCCAAGATGCTGGATGATCTAACATGAACCTGACCCCCCGTGAAAAAGACAAACTCCTCGTGGCCCTCGCCGCCGAAGTTGCCCGCAAGCGGCTGGCGCGCGGCGTCAAGCTCAACCACCCCGAGGCAATTGCGCTCATCACCGATGCCGTTGTCGAGGGCGCCCGCGACGGCCGCTCTGTGGCCGACATGATGGAAGCAGGCGCGCATGTCATCACCCGCGACCAATGTATGGAGGGCATCCCCGAGATGATCCACGACGTGCAGGTCGAGGCCACCTTTCCTGACGGCACCAAGCTTGTGACCGTCCACAACCCGATCCGCTAACAGGAGACCCACAATGAAATATATCCCGCTGTTGCTACTCGCCACACCCGCTCTGGCCCATCAGGAGCCACTGCCGCATATCCACGCATCAGACATCGGCGGTATCATGGCCGTGGGCGGGCTGGTCATCGTGGTTGCCCTGCTCATCTGGAAGCGCCGCGCATGATCCCCGGAGAGCTGTTTCCTGCCGCGGGCGAGCTGACCCTCAATGTGGGGCGCGAGGCGCTCACGCTGATGGTGTCCAATACGGGCGACAGGCCTGTGCAGGTCGGCTCGCATTACCACTTTGCCGAGACCAATCCGGCGCTGGAGTTTGACCGCGCCGCCGCCCAAGGGCAGCGCCTTGATATCGCCGCAGGCACAGCCGTGCGCTTTGAGCCGGGCCAGCGCCGCGAGGTGCAGCTTGTGCCCTTCGCGGGCGAGCGGCGTGTCTTTGGCTTCAATCAAAAAGTTATGGGAGCGCTCTAATGCCCGCCACGATCTCACGCGCCGATTATGCCGCCATGTTCGGCCCCACCACGGGCGACAAGCTGCGACTTGCCGACACCGACCTCATCATCGAAGTGGAGCGCGACCTGACCGCCGATCTGGCCGCAGGCCAGGGCAATGCGCCCCTCTACGGCGAAGAGGTCAAGTTCGGCGGTGGCAAAGTCATCCGCGATGGCATGGGCCAGTCACAGGTCACACGCGCCGAAGGCGCTGTCGACACGGTTATCACCAACGCGCTGATCGTGGATCACACAGGCATCTACAAAGCCGATGTCGGCCTCAAAGACGGGCGCATCCACAAAGTCGGCAAGGCAGGCAACCCTGACACCCAGCCAGGCGTCAACGTCATCATCGGGCCGGGCACCGAGATCATCGCTGGCGAGGGCCGTATCCTCACGGCGGGCGGCTTTGACAGCCACATCCACTTCATCTGCCCCCAGCAAATCGAAGATGCGCTGCATTCGGGCCTCACAACCATGTTGGGCGGCGGCACTGGCCCCGCGCATGGCACGCTCGCCACAACCTGCACCCCCGGCCCCTGGCATATCGGGCGGATGTTGCAAGCCGCCGACGCCTTTCCGATGAACCTCGCGTTTGCAGGCAAGGGCAACGCCTCGCTGCCGGCCGCGCTGGAAGAGCAAGTGGTCGGCGGCGCCTGCGCGCTCAAGCTGCATGAAGACTGGGGCACAACCCCCGCAACAATTGATTGCTGCCTCACCGTCGCGGATGCGATGGATGTTCAGGTGATGATCCACACCGACACGCTCAACGAGAGCGGCTTTGTCGAACACACCGTCAAGGCCATGAAAGGCCGCACGATCCACGCGTTCCATACCGAAGGCGCAGGCGGCGGGCACGCGCCCGACATCATCAAGATCTGCGGTGAAGAGCATGTCTTGCCCTCCTCCACCAACCCCACGCGCCCTTTCACAGTGAACACGCTGGAAGAGCATCTGGATATGCTCATGGTCTGTCACCATCTGGACAAATCCATCCCCGAAGATGTGGCCTTTGCCGAAAGCCGCATCCGCCGCGAGACGATTGCAGCAGAAGACATCCTGCATGATATGGGGGCCTTCTCCATCATCGCCTCTGACAGTCAGGCCATGGGCCGTGTGGGGGAAGTGCTCATCCGCACATGGCAGACCGCTGACAAAATGAAAAAGCAGCGCGGGCGGCTGGCCGAAGAAACAGGCGACAACGATAACTTCCGCGTCCGCCGCTATATCGCGAAATATACGATCAACCCCGCCATCGCCCATGGCATCAGCCGCGAAATCGGCTCTATCGAAGAGGGCAAACGCGCCGACCTCGTGCTCTGGAACCCTGCGTTCTTCGGCGTGAAGCCCGAGATGGTGCTCATGTCTGGCACCATCGTCATGGCGCAGATGGGCGACCCCAACGCCTCTATCCCGACACCCCAGCCCGTCTATTCGCGGCCCATGTTCGGGGCCTTTGGCCGCTCGGTCGAGCACAACGCCGTGACCTTTGTGAGCGAGGCTGCGCAAGCCGCAGGCATTGGCGCGCGCCTTGGCCTTGCCAAACAGACCGTCGCGGTGAGCAACACCCGCAACATCGGAAAGAAAGACCTCATGCTCAACACAGCCACCCCGCATATGGAGGTGAACCCCGAAACCTACGAAGTGCGCGCAGATGGCGAATTGCTCACATGCCAGCCCGCCGAAGTGCTGCCCATGGCGCAGCGCTATTTCATGTTCTGAAGGAGAGACAGATGTCACTGCCCACAGCCCGCTCCATCACCCACTCCCACAGCGGCGACGAGCGCGTCATGCTCACCTACGAAGAGCGGTTTTTACGCCGCAAGGTGCTGACCACACAGGGCGGCACCGAGTTTCTCGTGGATCTGGCCCAAACCACCTCGCTTGGCGGCGGCGATGCCTTTGAGCTGGAAGATGGCCGCCTCTTTGAGGTGATCGCAGCGGAAGAAGCCTTACTTGAGGTGACAGGCGACGACCTCACGCGCCTTGCATGGCACATCGGCAACCGCCACACCCCCTGCCAGATCGAGGCGGGGCGCTTGCTGATCCAGTCCAACCACGTCTTGCTGGATATGCTCCAAAAGCTGGGCGCAACCCTGCGGGAGGTGACAGAGCCTTTCACCCCCGAGGGCGGGGCCTATGGCCACGGACGGACCCATGGCCATAGCCACTGACACAGATATCCTCACGCTCACGCAGTGGCTCTCGCCGGCCTACCCCATCGGGGCCTTTGCCTATTCGCACGGGCTTGAGGCTGCCGCCGATCAGGGCTGGGTCACCGATGCGGCCAGCCTTGAGGCATGGCTGGAAGATGTGCTCCTCTATGGCGCTGGCCGCTCGGATGCGCTGCTCATTGCCGCCGCATGGCGCGCCAAAAGCGCAGAGACGCTGCTGACGGTTGACGCAACCGCGCGCGCCTTTGCCCCCAGCCGCGAACGCTGGCTCGAGAGTGATCAGCAGGGCGCAAGCTTCGGGCGCATCACCGAAACGATATGGGAGGGGGGGCTCACGGGGCTTACCTACCCCGTCGCCCTTGGCGCTGCCTCGGCGCGGGCAANCCTGCCGCTCACGCTCACCCAAACGCTCTATCTGCAAAGCTTCCTGTCCAACCTTGTGGCCGCTGGCCAGCGCCTTGCACCCGTGGGCCAAACCGATGGCCAGAAGATGCTGCAAAAGCTCACAGCCCGCTTGCCCGCTTTGGCCAAAGTCACAGAACACGGTGATCTGACAAAGCTGTCCTCCACCAATTTCCTCGGCGACATCGCCTCGATGAAGCATGAAACCCAATACTCAAGGATATTCCGCACATGAGCGAGACAGTGACACAAGAGCGCCCCGCGCCCGCACGCCCCAGCCCAAACGGCCCTCTGCGCATCGGGATCGGCGGCCCCGTCGGCGCGGGTAAAACCACGCTCACCGCCGCCTTGGCAGAGCGTCTGCGTGACAGCCACTCCATCGGCGTGATCACCAACGATATCTACACACAAGAAGATGCCGAAGCGCTGGTGCGCCTGCAAGTGCTGCCCTCTGACCGCATCATCGGTGTCGANACAGGCGGNTGCCCGCACACCGCCATCCGCGAAGATGCCTCGATCAACCTCGCCGCCGTGGCCGAAATGGTCACCCGTCATCCGGATGTGGAAATCGTGCTGATCGAGAGCGGCGGAGACAACCTCTCCGCCACCTTCAGCCCCGAGCTGGCCGACCTGACAATCTATGTGATCGACGTGGCCGCAGGCGAGGAAATTCCGCGCAAGGGCGGCCCGGCCGTGACGCGCTCTGATATCCTTGTGATCAACAAAACCGATCTCGCCCCCTACGTGGGCGCGCGCCTTGAGGTCATGGAGCACGACTCCGCACGCATGCGCCCCAACCTGCCCACGCTCTTCACCAACCTGAAAGCCCGCGAGGGCGTCGAGGCCATCTGGGAGCGCATCCAAGCCATCGGCGGCGTCTGACACGCCAAGCTGACAGACCACATAAAAAAGCGGCGGCATGGAGACCCATACCGCCGCTCTTTTTGTTTCAAACGTCAGGTTCAAGACGCGGTTGGCTGATCCTTCGCAGGGATCGCTTTGGCCAACAGGTAAAGGCCGACAGCGCCCGCGATACCCACGATATCAGAGAAGATGCTTCCCTCGATCATGAACAGCGCCACAACGATCAGACCGATGCGCACAGGCGCTGACGCCCGCTTTGCAACCCACCAGCCCTGCACGCCCGATGACAACAGGAAGACCCCGAAGATCGCCGTAAAGGCTGCCCGCAAGATCTCGTACCATGCGCCATCAAAGAGCAGCGCGCTGTTGTAAAAGAACATGAACGGCACGATGAACGCCGAAATCCCGATCTTGAACGAGGCCACCGACGTGGACATGGGGTTTGACCCCGAGATCCCCGCAGCCGCGTAGCTGGCGAGCGCCACTGGCGGCGTGATGGCAGACACAACCGCGAAGTAGAACACAAAGAAGTGTGCCGTCAGCGCAGGAATACCCAGCTGCACCAGACCCGGCGCAACAACAGAGGCCGCAACCGCATAGGCGGCTGTTGTCGGCATCCCCATACCCAGCATGATCGAGATACACATGGCAAAGAACAGCGCCAGAAGCTGGTTGGCATCGGCAATGTTGAGCAGAACCGAGGAGAAGCGCGCGCCAACACCCGTGAGCGAGATAACCCCCACGATGATACCGGCACAGGCACAGACCGCGATGATCTGGATCGACATCACACCAGCCAGTTCAAAGGCTTTGGCAACCTTGGCTGGCCCCATTCCCTCGCCTTTGTAAAACAGTGCCCAGACAGCAACCGCGGCCAGCATCACGATGAGCAGCACAGGGCCGTTCATCAGCGGGGCAACAAGCTCGCCCAGCGCAGGCAGGGCTGTAAACAGACCGAGGATAAACACCAGCGCCGCAATGATCAGATAGCCCGTGCGGTTGGGGTTCACCCAGCTCACAACAGCCGCCGAAGCGGTGGCCAATGTGCCCGCGCGGATCACCGAATAGCCCATGAACAACGCCGCAATCAGAATGATGATCGGCAAGAACAGGAAGATACGGCGCGCCATGGCTTTGAACTTGGGCAGCTCGTCTTCGCGCATGCCGCGCATACCGAGCTTGGCCGCTTCAAAATCAACCATGAAGTAGATCGAGATGAAGTAGAGCACCGCAGGGATGATCGCGGCAATCGCGATATCCTGATAGGGAATGCCCGTGATCTCGGCCATGATGAAGGCCCCCGCGCCCATGATCGGCGGCATGATCTGCCCGCCCGTCGAGGCAGCCGCCTCGACAGCGCCAGATGTCTGGGGCTTGTAGCCAACCTTCTTCATCAGCGGAATGGTGAGCGAGCCTGTGGCCACCACGTTGCCCGCTGACGTGCCGTTGATCATCCCCATAAGGCCCGAGGCAAAGATCGCCACTTTGGCAGGGCCACCGCGTGAGCGGCCTGCGCAAGCAAAGGCAAAGTTCACAAAATAGTCGCCCACTTTTGAGGCCTGCAAGAAGGCCGCAAAGATGATGAACAGGATGATATAGGTCGAAGACACAGCCGTTGTCGGCCCGAGAATACCTGCATCGGTATAGACTTGGCTAAAGAAGCGGTCCCACGTGATATCAGGTGCATTCAGAAAGCCTGGCAGCAGATCGCCTGTGAAAACATAGAGCAGGAAGACCCCGGCAATGATCACAAGCGCAAGGCCCGCAACGCGGCGTGTCAGCTCCATAATCAGCGCTGTGCCCGCAACCGCGGCAATGCTCATCCCGATGGGGGCAAAAGGCGTGCCTGTGCTTGTGCGCATGGCCGTGCCGAAGATGGTGATCAGATAGCTCGCAACCGCAATCGCGCAGACAGACAGCACGATATCGGCGGGGGCCAAGCTGCCTTGCACACGCGGGCGCAACCAGCCCAGCACAATCCCTGCGCCAGTGGCCACAAGAAGCGGGATCCCGAAGTGATAGATCTCGGCGGCGCGAATGCCTGCATCAAGACCGTTCCACATGGTGCCACCTGCAATCTGGCTGGCAAAAGCCGCCGTCATGTACAGCGCATAGAGCGCAGGCAGCAGCGCCGCAAAAGCGACAAAATCAAGCGGGTGCTTGTTGCCTTTGTCGCTGTCTGGAAAGGCGCGCGCGGAATAGAGAATAAATCCGAGGATCAACGCACCGGCGATGTGCACGATGCGGAAGTTCCATGTCTCCATCGGAAACACAGGCAAACCCGGAATGTTGAGGCCCGTCCAGCTGCGGATAGACCAGCCGTTGAGCGCGGCCATGTGAAACAGGGCGTAAAAGCCAGCGAGTGCCGCAATGGCGAGATAGGCTTTCCCCGTAAAGACACGTTGGTTGCTTACCGTGGGTTCTTCATCAACCCCTTCAGCAATGACGGGCCCGTCAAGCTGGTCATCCATTTGCGTTGTACTGGTCATTCTGGTGCCCCATATGCTGAGAAAACGCCCTGAAAAGGGTGTTTGTCACATCTCATCTGTCAAAATTGTTCAGATAAAGCACGGGGCCACACACATGGCGCGGCCCCGAACCTGTCACAAGATCTTAGTTACCAAAGATCTGGTCTGCAGGGATGTCTGCGCCCGCGTTCTCGATGAACCAAGCAGCGGCACCTGGGTGCCATGGCAGAACGCCTGCGTTCTTTGTGTAGTTTTCTGGCAGAGTTGAACGGGCTGCACGGTGGATGTTCACCATACGCTCGTTGTCTGACATCACCACGTCTACAGCCGCTTTCACAAAGCTCGCTGGCAGATCACAGTTGGCAATCGCGAAGTTCCACATGGAAACCGAACGCGCTGGCGCTGTGAGTGTTGTGTAGGCATCGGCGCTGATTTCAAACGCCGCAACCGGGAAGGCCGCCTGAATCTTGGCTTGCTCTTCTTCGGTGAACTCGATGATGTTCACTTCGGTTTGCACTTCAAGCTGGCTCACAGCTGGCACAGGAACACCGGCCGCAAATGCGATCACGTCCAGAAGACCGTCCTGAAGCTGGCCACCAAGGTCGCCCCAGCCGCCGTTGCGGCGCTCGAAGTTGACGCCAAGCTCTTCCATCATACGTGGGAAGTATGTGTCTGATGTTGAACCCGCTGGGCCAAAGCCGATACGCGCGCCATCAGGAATGTCTGCAATAGACGTGATGCCTGAAGACGTGAGCGCTGTCACAGAGAAAGGTGTCTGGTACATCGGGAACATTGCGCAAGCATTGTCCATCTGAAGGCCAGGTGCGATCGGGTTTGAACCGGCGATTGATTCCGCCGCTGGGCCCATTGTTGTCATGCCGAACTGCGCGTCGCCTGTGTGGACAAGCGCCATGTTCTGCATTGGGCCACCGGTGACTTCGCCGCCGCCTGTGACGCCGAGTTCTTCAGCAACAAGGTTTGCCCAGCCCGAGCCGTAAGCAAAATATGTGCCGCCCTGTGAGGCTGTGCCCACAGTAAAGCTTTCAGGCCAGCCTGTGCGGTCCTGATGACCGTCTGCAAATACTGACGTCGCTGTCAAAGCGGTCGTCGCAATAAGTGCTGCTAATTTCATGTGTCTTCCTCCACTAGGTTTGGCGTCCCCCACGCGGGTTGGCCTTGGCCGGGGCGCTCCTCACGCTCCGACATGCGGGGCATGCATAGCAGCTACCCGCCTGAAGGAAGCTTTTCGAAAGGTTAATCTGACGCAAGCGGCAAAAAAAACGCGCCCGATGCGTCACAAAGGGGACAAATGGCCCCTCGCATGGGTCGAAAAGGGGACATTATCAGAAAAAGACAGGCTAGCCCGTGACATCCGTTTTGCTGAGCCCGTGCTTTTGCATCTTCTCATAGAGCGCTTTGCGCGACAGCCCGAGTGATTCATAGGTGGGTTTCAACCGCCCCCCGTTGGCCCCCAGCGCGGCCGAAATGATCGCTTTTTCATGCGCCGCCACGGCCTCGGCCAGTGTCATGTCTCCACCCGCCGCACTCGGCAAATCCAAGGGATCAAGCCCCAGAACAAAGCGGTCAGCCACGTTGCGCAGCTCGCGCACATTGCCGGGCCAGGCGCGCGTGGCCAGCTGGGCCAAGACACGCGCAGGCACATCAGGCATGGGCTTTGAATAGCGCCGCGCGGCCTGTGCGGCGAGGTTGAGAAAGAGCGAATGAATGTCATCGCGCCGCGCCGCAAGCGGGGGCACATCAATCGTCACCACGTTGAGGCGATACAGCAGATCGGCGCGAAAGGCCCCTGCCGCCACCGCTGCGTCAAGGTCGCTCTTCACCGCCGCAATCACCCGAATATCCAGCGCCACAGGGTCGTTTGAGCCAAGCCGCGTGATCTGCCTGTCTTGCAGCGCCTGCAAAAGCTTGGCTTGCACCCCCACAGAGAGGCTGTCGATCTCGTCCAGAAAAACCGTGCCTTGGCGCGCGTGCTCAAACTTGCCAAACCGCGCCCGCAACGCCCCCGCAAAAGCGCCCGCCTCATGGCCAAACAGCTCGCTCTCCACAAGGTCGACAGGCAAGGCAGCACAGTTGATATGCACAAAAGGATGGCGCGCGCGCTCTGATATGTCATGCAGCGCCCGCGCGGTCATGTCTTTGCCCGCCCCTGTCGGCCCCGTGATAAGCACATCGGCATCTGTCGCGCCAATGGTGCGGATCATACGGCGCAGCGCAACCATGGGCGCAGAACGCCCGATCAAGCGGGTTTCGAGCTTGTCTTCGCCTGCGTCCTCTTCTTTCAAAGCGCGGTTTTCCAGCGTCAGGCGCCGCTTTTCCAAAGCGTGCTGCACCGTGCTCACAAGCCGCACCGGCGCAAAGGGCTTCTCGACAAAGTCATAGGCCCCCTCGCGCATCGACTGCACAGCAAGATCAACATCACCATGCCCCGTCACCAGTATCACAGGAAACTCGGGATCAATCTCGAGCGCCGCACGCATCAGCCAGAGGCCATCATTGCCAGGCATCCGAATATCGGTCACCAGAACACCCCGAAAATCGCGGGTGATCTTGGCCAGCGCACCCTCGGCGGTGCTGTGCACATCGGCAGGCAAGTCCGCCAACATAAGCGTCTGCGCCCCCGCAATGCGCAGCTCTTCCTCGTCATCCACAAACAGAACTGTCTGGCTCATTGTGCTGGCCACCCTTTCCGAAGGTGCTGGCTTTAGCAGAACCGAAAACACAGCCCCGCCCTCAGGGTGGTTGGCTGCGGTCAAGGTGCCGCCAAAATCCCTGACAATATTGTAAGAAATCGACAGCCCGAGGCCAAGCCCCTTGCCGGGGGCCTTGGTCGTGAAGAAAGGGTCAAACAGATGTTCGAGAATGGCCTCGTCAATCCCGGGGCCCGTGTCGCGCACCTCGATCTCGGACCCCTTCAGAGTGATGCTCACAACAGGGTCGTCCTGCCCCTCCATCACATCGAGCGCGTTGTTGATAAGGTTCACAACAACCTGCTGCAAGCGCACATGTCCGCCCAAAGCCCGAACAGGCGCGCGCGGGGGCGTATAGGCAATGCGCCCGCCCTCGGCCTCAAGGCGCACATCCATCACCGCCAGCGCATCCTGGATCACCCCCTCCAGCGATAGCGGCCCAACGGTCTGCTGGGGGCGGCGCGCAAAGTTGCGCAGATGCGCCGAGATAGAGGCCATACGGTCAACCATACGCGACATGCGCTCAAGGTTTTCGTCGGTGGCTTGCACATTGTCCCGCGCCAGAAAGGCGCGCGCGTTGTCGGCATAGGTCTTGAGCGCGGCCAAAGGCTGGTTCAGCTCATGCGACAGCGCCGCCGACATTTGCCCAAGC
>P_2C_Liq_3_UnCtyDRAFT_100591_pt1 | contig 10514 bp, 7 predicted proteins | sample Pon2CUnioCityCA_3_FD_9720 | JGI IMG/M metagenome (IMG submission 9720)
TGTGTATGGTAATCCGTGTGATGTGGAAGCTATCGACACCATTGCCAAACTACATAACTTACGCGTAGTGTATGATGCCGCGCATGCATTTGGCACTATGCTGCATAGTGCTTCACAATCACCTTTTAGCGTTCTACAAGCAGGTGATATGAGTACAGTAAGTTTTCATGCGACAAAGCTGTTTCATACCATTGAGGGAGGAGCAATCATCACCCAAGATGCTGAGCTGGCAAAGCGTGTGAGAAATATGATTAACTTTGGTATTACCAGTCCGACCTCGATTGAAGGTTTGGGAACCAATGCCAAAATGAATGAAATGGAAGCGGCAATGGGGTTATGTGTATTAGATGATATCGAACATATCAGCGTCCAAAGACGAAATATTTGGCTACGGTATCAAGAGGCTTTGGCTGGACGGGTAGATTTTCAAACTTGGCACCCAGATAGTGAAAATAACTATGCTTATGCGCCAATACTTTTACAAAGTGAGGAACAAGTACTCAAAGTCCAGGCAGCCCTAGAATCACACAATATTTTCACACGTCGGTATTTTTATCCAAGCTTAGATACCCTCGATTTTGGACAGAAGCGTCCTCGTTTACCCATTGATAACCATGCTAATGATATTGCACTGAGAGTTTTGTGTTTGCCTATTTACCCTAGTTTGAGTGAAGTTGAACAAACATTGATTATCAAGATCCTACAGAATACTTTAGCAACATCCTCATTAGATGGGTTTGGAGCAAAATAGATGAAAGGTATTATTCTCGCCGGTGGGACAGGCTCTCGTTTATACCCATTGACACATGCGGTTTCAAAACAGTTATTACCCGTATATGACAAACCCATGATTTATTACTCCTTATCGGTGTTAATGTTAGCAGACATCCAAGATGTATTATTGATCAGTACCCCGACGGATATAGGTTTATACGAACGTTTATTAGGTAACGGAGAACACTATGGTATACGGATCCAATATGCTGTTCAGCATCAACCTGCAGGGCTAGCCCAAGCTTTCACTATTGGTGAGACGTTTATTGGGGACGATTCGGTATGTTTGATCCTCGGCGACAATATTTTTTGGGGACAAGGTTTTTCTCCGATGCTACAACAGGTCGTGCAACAAAACTCAGGTGCAACTATTTTCGGCTACCAAGTCAATGACCCCCAACGCTTTGGCGTGGTTGAATTTGATGAGCACAAAAAAGCGATTTCAATAGAAGAAAAACCCTGTTCGCCAAAGTCAAATTTTGCGGTTACAGGATTGTATTTTTACGATAACAAGGTGGTAGAGATTGCCAAAGGGATTACACCTTCCGCTCGGGGAGAACTTGAAATCACTGATATTAATGACGCTTATTTGGCTGCAGGTGAATTACAAGTAGAGATATTAGGCAGGGGCTTTGCTTGGTTAGATACGGGGACCCATGATAGCTTGCTCCAAGCGGCTATGTTTGTGGAGACTATAGAAAAACGTCAAGGTTATAAAATTGCTTGTCTAGAAGAAATTGCTTACAACAAAGGTTGGATCACGCAACAGCAATTACACAAACAAGCACAGTCACTGGCCAAAAATGAATATGGGCAATATTTGTTAGAGCTTGCACGAAAGCCATGATTACCATCTCTGCGACTAAGAAAAATACTTAGGAAATATTCACTAGATGGACTAGATATTCACATCATGCCTGTCTATAATCAAAACAATTAAAATTAAAAAGGACTTATTATGACATATAAACATTCTTATCTTGCACTTGCGATAGCTGCTTCAATTGGATTAGGCGGTTGTTTCGGCAGCAGTAATAGTGCAAATCCTGACACCAGCGTACCCGACGTAGTAGTTCCACCTGCTAAAGCCCCTACGGCTGACATTCGTGTGGTAGGAAACGTGGTTGACACTGCAACAGGCGATGTCATTGATGCGACTTTAACCTTTTTAACAAACGGTGCTCAAACGGATGAAGTGCGACTATTAGATGATGATTTAACCCGTGTATCTAGTTTGTCTACTGAATCAGGTAATTTTTCTTTTGGTCTAGATTCTGCAACCACGACACTCGATACCTTAACTATCTTGGTCGAAGCGGATGGTTACCTTGATAAAACGGTCAATTTTGATGTTGCAAATGCACCACAGGACTCTGAATTAGCTTTTGTTCTGACCTCAACAAATACGGCAGGTATTACAGCTGTCGTTGAAAACAAAACCGTCACAACTGGCACCGTTGTAGAAGCTATTGTTGTTGAAGCAGTCGCAACCACAGGTGCTGCAGAGGTAACGGTGCCTGCAGGTGTCGAATTACAGGATGCTTCAGGTGCTGCGGTAACTGGTGATATTACAATCGAAGTTGTATCAGTCGATACAGATAGTGCTTCCGAAGATGCAGTTGCAGTCAGTGATACGCTGCCTGCAGGTTTACAAGACGCGACCTCAGAGGAAGTGTTTGAACCAGTCGGTGCGGTTACTATCAACCTAACGAATGCAGATGGTACCCCTATTAAGCAGTTTTCATCTCCGATAACAGTTGTCATGCAGATCCCTGAATCTAGAGGTGTCAACACGGGTGATGAACTGACCCTCAAATCTTATGATGAAAGAACAGGTACTTGGGTGACTGAGACAGAAACAGTTTCTGTAGGCACGTTAGCAAATGGGTTCTATCCTGGTACATTCCAAATTTCTTCATTGTCTATAAAAGCCGCGGGCAAGCCAGTAGCAAACGACAAATGTACGGCTACCTCGACAGTAAATTTCACTGGAGACGCAGTACAGTCAGGTATGGTGTTCAACATGTCCCGTACTATTTCTGGTACTCAAACCCAAACATTAACTGCAGCACAAGCGCAGATCACATTTGATGACACACAATCAGCATCTGAAACCGCAAAAATTACGGTTAAAGATAAAGCTGGTAATGTCTGGGGCAGTGTGACTGAAGCGGCTATTTGTGGCACAGTTGAGGTTGCGTTGAGTGCACCCTTTACTTACGTGAGTGAAGATGTATCGGTATTTGCGAGTTGTTCAAATGATCCAACGATTGTTACTGATGACGATTCTGCCACAGTATCTTATCGCCAAGCTGGAACAGCTAAAGCCTTTTCTTTCGCTGCAAATCAGGGTGGTGGGATTTATAATTTAGATGACCTCATATCTGGGGCGACTTATGATGTGTTGGTTAATTCTGGTATCGCTGGCGTTGCTGATTATACTGTGCAAATCACAGCTGATGGTACGCCGGAAGATGCAAGCGTTAATCAGGCCTGTTCAATCGCAACTGGTACAGGTGCAGGCTAGACATTATTGGTGTTAGATCCATAAAAAAGGCCCTAAATGGGCCTTTTTTATGTGAGTATGCTACTTAGTACAACGACGTTTAACAGCTGTGTATTGGGAATGGTAAGATATAACGCGGGAACATAAGATGAGTGATAGGTATAAAAACGGACGTACTTTACAGAAATNNGGCTTAGGTTGCTTNTTAGCTTTTATTTTTCAATCACAGGGCTTGGCACAATCACAGGTGAGCTCTGTTCCTAACATTCAAACAGGGATCAATATCCAAGGCTTCAGTGGTCTGATTAATGTGCCATCTGCTCATACCATTGGCTATGGTGAGTTTCACTTACAATACAACAATTTATCAGATGGGGGGTATTATGGTCAGCCCCAACAATATATTGATGGCAATGTCCTGAGTATTTCCACGAGTCCTTTTCCAGGACTTGAAGCTACAATACGAAACTCAGGTAGAAACTGGGATGAAGGCTCTGACCTTCAAGCAAACCTCAAATACCAAGCCACGTTTATACCCAAAGAATGGTTTTCATTGGCTGCGGGTTATCAAGATGTGGGGGGGATTACAAATCAGCAAGACAGTTATTTTGTTGCGCTGAGTAAAGACTGGGAAAACTGGCGCTTTACAGTAGGTACTGGTGTACGTTCATCGACTAAAATAGGCTACCCGAATCGGTATGAAGGCGGGTTTTATGGTCTGCAATATCAACCATATGACTGGCTTCAACTCCAAGCAGAGCACGATGGTGTGAATCACGCTGCTGCCATCCGATTTTCTACGCCCGCTCAGTGGTTAGGTGGACAAGCTCAGCTTTATGGGTCTGTGATTATCGGTGACTATGCAACAGATAGTCAACAGGACCCGACATTTTTCCAAATTGGCTTGCGTTATAATATGGCCGCCGGACCGAGTCGTAGCCTGGATAGTTCATACTATGCGACACAACAACTAGAAACACGCTTACCAGGTTGGTTCGAGAGTGAAGACTACCAATATTATGTTCCACCTGTTTTAGCCTATTCAGACAATCCTTATTATGACGATAACGTAGTACTGCAAAATGAAATACAGCAACAGTTAACTGAACATGGTTTCGAAGATGTGTGGGTGGGAATGAATGACACGACCATGTATGTTCGTTTAGAAAACTTTATTTATAACCGCAGTGCTATAGATGGCTTAGGGGTAGCACTGGGAATGATTACGCAATCATTGTCAGAGCATGTGCAATGGGTTGATTTTACATTATCTCGATATGGCGTACCTACTTTGCGCCTGGTGACTGATGCATACGACTTGACCAATTTTTATGCTGGCAAACAACTCTCCCCACACTTTCGTGTTGCGCCACCACGCAAAAGATCTGATGTGATTGCGGATTGGTCCGGAGGGGACAACCACCCCAGCTTTATTCCTCGCGTAACGTTAGCCCCAGAACTAACCAAGTTTATTGGAACAGAAATAGGGCAAGCTGATCTTGATTTAGCTTTGCGCACAAATATTTCTGTTGGTCTATGGCAAGGGGGGGAGGTCATAGCAGATTATGATGTCAACCTCGCGCACTCCTCAGATTTTACATTAGGTCGTAGCTTAGGAAAGTATCAACAGACTTCGGGCTTACGCCACGCCATGTTCCGACAAACCATAGCGTTACCATTTAATGTGTATGTCGCTGCTAATGTTGGTTTGGCTAATACTTCACAGCTTGAAGAACATCACTTTAGTACCTTACAAGCATCATGGCAAAATTCAAGCGGTCAGCATCGAGTGACATACGATTATGGTTATTTTGCGACACGTCAGGCAAACGGACAGGATCGCACGATCTATTCTTTGGGTTATCGATACTACATGCCATTTTTTGATATGAGTGTTACTACAGAAGCTGGTCAATATTGGTCAGGCGATCGCGGGTATAAATTAGGGTTAACAAGACAAATAGGTGACAGTACACTGGGGGTATACGTTAGTCGTACCGATGTAAACCTACAAGGTATTCAATTTTCTATTCCCTTAGGGACACGTAAAAATATGTCAGCCCAACGCTACGGGATTCAGGTACGCCCAGCCAGCACTTGGCAGCAAACACTTGCAACGTCTTCGTATAATGGGACCAATCAAATATTTGTCAAACGTGGCTACAAGCCGGATTATATGCGAAGTCTGGAAATGGATTATTTTAATCATGATCGTCTATCTTGGGCTAAGATAAATACGCATTTACCTCGTTTAAGAGAGGCTTTTGCAAGATATGTTTTAAAGCAAAGATAATTTACGCAAACTAAGAAAAAGGCTTAGAGTAATTCGTCCTAACATACGTTAGTATTAATTAGCTTTTTACACTTAGGTCGTTTTCGAATGAGGAACAATATGGAGTTTTCATGGACTTCAAGAATAAAATATGCACTTATGGCGATGTTATTTGGTATGTTCGGTTTACATCGCTTTGCTAGAGGACAAATCAAAAGTGGCTTACTCTTACTAGTAATATTTGGGGCATCAGTGTTTTATATCGGCAATGCACATACCTTATACATCACCTTAGCAGGTATTGCGTTGACAACCCTGCTCGCTTGGGTTGATGCATTATGTATGATAATTAATGGTCGTTTTTATACAGATGAAAAAAACGTCAAGATTAAAGATTCTTTGCTATAAATAAAGTCGGTTTTTGCTATAAATAAAGTCGGTTTTTGATATAAATCTTGTTTATTCAAGGTAACACTTTATAATACTGCGCATAAATTATTGATTGGATTGTTATGAAAAACATTGTTATCGTTGTGTTTTCCATTCTTGTATACGGATGTACACTCACACCTGGAAGTCATGTTAATCTTCCTACTGGTACTGAATACTTTATTGATGGCGATATGCGCATTAATGTGCATCACTTATCGGCTCGAAAAATTAAAGCGCTCTTAGATCAACCTGATACCGCAACTTCTGACATACCTGAAAATTTAATACAAGTTGATGAGCAGGCATATAAAATTGGTGTAGGTGATATCATTACCGTTGTTGTATGGGAACACCCAGAACTTACCAGCCCCTTAGGACAATTCAGACAGTCTGAAGAACAAGGTAATATTGTTTACGATGATGGGACGATATTTTTTCCTTATGCAGGAAACGTATCTGTAGTTGGCAAAACTGTATCAGATGTTAGGGCACTCATTACTGAGAAACTTCGAGAGTATATTGAAGCACCACAAGTTGATGTGCGTGTAAGTGGTTACAAGAGCCAAAAGTATTTCGTGACTGGGGATATCCCACAGCCGGGTGTTTACTATATCAATAATACACAACAACATATTTTAGACGCATTGACTCTGTCAGGGGCGGTTGGTAACGGTATTAATTTATATGGTGCTACATTAATACGCGACGATAAGCAATACGCCATACCACTTCAAGAGATGTTGTATGGTGGTGATCTAAATTATAATGTGTTATTGCAAGATGGGGATGTTATTCACATTGAGGAAAACAAACCTCGACAAGCATTTGTTATGGGGGAGGTCGCGCGGATCACGGCTGTTCCATTGACAAATACCCCAACGTCTTTGACTGAGGCCTTATCACAAGCCGGTGGTATTAATGAGATAAAAGCTGACGCAAACCACATTTATGTGATCCGTCAAACCACACAGGTAGATGAGTTAGATGTGTTTCAGGTGAGTGTCGCCCAAGCCTATCACTTTGCACTTGCAGATAAATTTACATTAGCTGAGCGTGATATTGTATATGTAACAGCTGCGCCTATTACACGTTGGAATCGATTCATCTCGAACATATTACCTTCATAACATCTATCCGAACGCTAGATGATATCAACGGGACTAATTAGTCACAATGTTTGAACGTATACTTGTGGTTTGCTATGGTAATATCTGCCGTTCTCCTGCTGCTCAATACATATTGAAGCAGCGCCTCCCCGATACTTTCACAGTAGAATCAGCTGGCGTTGGTGCGTTAGTGGATCACGCAGCTGACGCGACTGTGGCTGAGTTATTAGTAGCTAGAGGCATTGATGTTGGGCAGCACCGCGCAAAACAAGTCACACGCAACATGCTAGGGCAATATGATCTGATTTTAGTCATGGAGCAAAATCACATTGAAGCGATTACTCGTATTGCTCCTGAAGCACGGGGCAAAACTAAATTACTAGGATGTTGGATAGGCAATAAAGAAATCCCCGATCCGTATAAAAAAACCAAAGAAATTTATGAATTAGCCGATGCAATGATAGCTGAAGCAATTGAATCATGGATGAAATATTTGCGTTAACCTTAAAGGTCGCATTAATTATTTGCTCAACAAAATTGGCAAGCACATGGAAATCGTATAAAGATGAATACCACTGAAAATACCAACCCAGCCCAGCAAGGCAATGATGAAATTGATTTGATGGAGTTATTCGCCAAAATAATGGCGCGTAAATACACAATTGTTTTTGTTGTGATCGGTTTTACGATCCTAGGTATTTTGTATGCTAAGTATCAGCCATCTATATTCCGTGCAGAAGCTATGCTGCAAGTAGAAGCTAAACAAGGGGGCATGCCTGGTCTTGCCGAACTAGATGGATTATTTGTGACGGAAAGTGAAGCAACCACAGAGGTTGAGATCATCAAATCTAAAATGGTGATTGGTGAGGTTGTTGATGCGTTGCAACTTGATATTGAATTAACACCTAAGGTGGTGCCATTCTTTTCAGATCAGTATTACCAATACAAAGCCTCTGAAAGGGGATTAAAACCACAGATAGTTGAAGGATATGTTGCAGGTGGAGAAAACGTTAAGGTCACACAATTTGATGTACCTAATGCACTAATGAATGTGGGTTTTACTTTAGTCAATACCAGTGCAGATAGTTACGAGCTTAGATTAGGCGATACCGTATATTTGTCTGGGCGGGTCGGTGAGTTAGTTGTAAAAGGGGATGTGCGGATTTTTGTGCAGTCTTTTATTGCGCATCCAAATACGCAATATACCTTAAAACGTGTGACGCGTTTAATCAAAATCAATCAAATTACACAAGGTTTACAAGTATCAGAAAAAGGCAAATCATCTGGAATTTTGATACTAGGGTTTGAAAGTGCAGATGCTGAGTATGCAGAAACGATATTACAAGCTGTTGCAGAAACCTACGTACGCAAGAATGTGAACCGTAATGCAGCAGAAGCAAGTAAGAGTCTTGAGTTTTTAGAATATCGTTTACCTGAAATAGAGGCAGAATTAACCGCTGCAGAAACACGTCTAAATGAATACCAAGTCAGTGCTGAGTCAGTCAATATCTTATCAGAGACCGAAGCGCTATTGACACAAATGGTCGCGATAGAAGAAAAAATATCCGAACTGCAATTACAAGAAATTGAGATCCAGCGTCGTTTCACACCAACGCATCCAAATTATGTGGCATTTGTATCCCAAATGGCGGAATTACAAGCTCGTAAAACAGGCTTCAATGAACAAATCCGGACCTTGCCAAAAACACAACAAGAGTTACTGCGCTTGCGTCGTGATGTAGAGGTGAATACACAAATTTATACGCAGCTTCTCAATTCCATTCAAGAGCTTAATATATTAAAAGCAGGTACGATTGGAAATGTACGAATTATCGATAATGCAATAGCTAATTTTTATCAACCGGTTAAACCTAAAAGAGCGTTAATCGTTGTGTTAGCTGCGATGCTCGGTGGTATGTTAGCGGTTGCNTATGTGTTGGTTCGCTCATTCATGCGTCGCGGTGTTGAAAATCCACAAGACATAGAAAACTTAGGTTTACCTGTATTAGCAGCAGTTCCTTTTTCTCCGTTCCAAGAAGAGTTGATGACCAAAAAGATATTGCTAAAAAATACTAAAGATAATGAAGCTCGAGGCAACCTACTATCTATTGTTAAACCCACTGATATTGCTGTTGAATCAATTCGTTCAGTACGTACATCACTGCATTTTGCGATGGTTGAGGCTGGTAACAACAGAATTATGGTGACAGGTCCAAGTCCAGGAATTGGTAAATCGTTTATTTCAGTTAACTTAGCTGTGACATTAGCCGAAGCCGGTAAGAAGGTGGTGGTCATTGATGCTGATATGCGTAAGGGTTCTATTTATAAGTATTTTAATTTAGAAAAAGCAAATGGATTATCTGATTATCTGGTTGGTGACGTGAGTTATGAGAATATCCAAAGTTCATCAGGGGTCGATAATCTGTCGGTAATTGGCTCTGGAACGTTCCCACCGAATCCATCTGAGTTATTAATGTCGTCACGTTTTAGCCAGCTCATGGATAAGTTATCTGAAGATTATGACCTAGTGATGATTGATTCTCCGCCGATAATGGCTGTGACGGATGCCGTGATCATCGGTCAGTTAACGGGTACTAATCTCATTGTATGTCGTTACGGTGTCAACCCGATAAAAGAAATTGAAGTGACTGCGACGCGCCTGGATAGAGCTGGCATTCAAATAAATGGTGTTGTATTTAATGCGATGCAACAATCAAAATCTGGCTATGGCTATGGCTATGGCTATGGCTATGGCTATGGCTATGGCTATGGTTACTACACCTATGATTATGATTCTGACAATAAAGAAAAGAAAAAGAAGAAACGTTCTTCATAATCAGTGACACAATATGGATAAGAAAACTTCGTATTATGACTAAGAATAATACTTATTGTAACGAAACACGTTATTGATACACTAACAGGGAGACTTTGATTAGCTCCCTCAACATGGAATGTTCGTTGGTAGTGAAACACTGCCATCACATATGCAAGGATGCTTTTTTTCTATCATTCTAGATAGCCTCCTTCCTCAAGACAAAATATACAAAAATAAGAATTTTTCTTATAGATGAACATGTGTTAATTTGCTATTGTTCACAGCATGAACGTTCTGCATGAATAGTGTAGTGACAATATAAGCTGCGAATTGATTCTTTTGAGTCTCAACGCATATGACAATTTGACCTCATATGGATATGGGTAAGCATCACGTTTCTCATATCTAAGTTTGCAAGGAAGCATCGTATGATACTCTCCTTGCGGTAGCCTGCTTGTTACTTTTATACGAATCTTTATGACGCCATCACAACAAGAAACCGTTCGGTTTGAAGTACTAAAAGCTATTGAAGCCAATCCAACGGCAACTCAGCGCGAATTATCTCGTGAGTTAGGTGTAAGCTTGGGAAGTGTCAATTACTGTCTC
>P_2C_Liq_3_UnCtyDRAFT_100592_pt1 | contig 10493 bp, 12 predicted proteins | sample Pon2CUnioCityCA_3_FD_9720 | JGI IMG/M metagenome (IMG submission 9720)
CAATACGGCAGAGATAGAGAGCATACCGCGCGTGAAAAATTTCAAACCGAGCGTTACGAAGATTACGACAAGGGCAGCTGACCAATTCAACAGAGAACCATATTCGGGAGTGCCGATTGCGGGTACCCCACCAGCGGCATATTGAATCCCGACTTTGACCAAGGCCAGACCGATCATTGTGACAACCAAACCTGTCACGAGAGGTGGCAGCGCGAAACGGATCTTTCCGATAACGGTGCCCAGTAGGGCGTGGAAGATACCGCCAATGATGACGCCTCCAAAGAGCGCGGCGAGGCCATCAACACCTTTACCAGCTACAAGGGGAATCATGATCGGCAAAAATGCAAAAGAGGTTCCTTGCACGATTGGCAAGCCCGCACCGACCGGGCCCAGAGTTATGGTCTGCAGCAGCGTGGCTACCCCTGCAAAGAGCATCGACATCTGAATAAGATACAGAAGCTCTGGAAAGTCAGGTGAGTTTGATCCGAAGCCAAAACCCGCAGCACCCGCGACGATGATAGCTGGTGTGACGTTAGAAACAAACATTGCCAAAACATGTTGAATACCCAGCGGGATCGCTTTTGCTAGGGGCGGTGTATAGTTTGGATCACGTAATTGCTGTGGTGTCCCGATTGAATTGTCAGTCATGGAATCCTCCTGTTTGACTGTTTTGAATGCCTGCTTCTGTGTCAGGTCAAATTAGTTTGGAGCATCGACGAGAAACGGCGTCGTAAACCAGTGTTCTTCAAGATTAGGCGTGTCGCCAATACGGTCGACTACAATATATTGGCCTGCTCGTCCCAGAGGTGCGAGCACGCCGTGCCATATATTTCGGTGAATGTTGATGCTTTGATGTGGTGCAGATAAAAACACCTGCGGTTTTCCTGGCTTTCCATTTTCATCAGCGGCCACGCTAATGATCATCGGAACGGCTGACAGCGGCACAAAAGCTTGGCTGCCTTCGGGGTGGCGCTCCATCATGTCTAGCTCATGAGGGAAGTGGCGTGCCTTGGCATCAAACAAGCTAATGCCTGCGCGGCCTGATCCGAAGTCTAGCTGGGCCAAATCGTGGTGCCGGCCACACATCCCTTGATTGATGATTTTGTCAGCATCTCCGCGAAGTTCAATAACATCACCAAATGGCGCGAATTTCTCCGCTGTTAAGGGCTCAGGGTACAGAGTCGGGCTCATGGCAGGAGATCCTGTAGTCTAAACTGTGCGATCCGCTCTACCTGAGCGCAAGCCGTCTGAAACTCTGTCGCTTGGTCGTTGTCGATCCGTGTTTGGAATGCGGATAGAATTGAGGCTTTGTCATGGTCTCGGACTGCGATGATAAAGGGAAAGCCATGTTTGCCCACATATTGTGTGTTGAGCTGCGTAAACATGGCGCGCTCTGCATCCGTGAGGTAGTTCAATCCCGCCGAAGCTTGTTCGCTGGTGCTTTCGTCAGTCAGCTTTCCTGCAGCTGCGAGCTTGCCTGCTAAATCAGGGTGCGCAGTGAGCACTCCAAGCTTTTCCGTTTCGCTTGCTGTTCTGAAGATGCGACATAGAACATTATGCACACCGGCTGCGCAGTCATGGGCCGGGCCGAGCTCTAACGCCCAAGCGCGCTCGGCAATCCAAGGAGAATGTTCAAAGATGGAGCCGTAGGCCGCCACAAACCGATCTTTTGTCATCTCGCTAGGGCGCTCGTAGCGCTTATGAGGGTTTGTCTTCGCCCANTGNTCGGCAATGTCCAACCTGCGGGGAAGCCATATGTCTTCATGACGCTGCAGNTGCTCAATNAAGCGCTTCAANCCAGCTACTTTTCCAGGCCTTCCTACAAGACGNCAGTGTAAGCCCACAGACATCATAGCTGGCCGNCCTGCTTGCCCTTCNGCGTAAAGCGTATCGAATGCGTCTATAAGGTACNTCCCGAAATCATCNCCGGTGACCCAACCAGGAGCTGTTGCAAAGCGCATGTCATTGGTTTCAAGCGTGTAGGGGACAATTAATTGATCCCGATCTGCGACTTCAATCCAATAGGGAAGGTCGTCATCGTAGGTATCTGAAATGTAGTCGAACTGACCTGTTTCTGCGACCAATTTGACCGTATTTTCAGAGCAGCGGCCCGTGTACCAGCCTTTCGGGGGAGAGCCGACGACCTCCGTATGCAACCGGATGGCTTCGGCGATTGCCTCTCGCTCTTGAGCTTCGGGCATGTCTTTGTGCTCAACCCATTTTAATCCGTGACTGGCAATTTCCCAATTGGCGTCTTTCATGGCCTGTACCTGCTCAGGGCTTCGAGCCAGTGCCGTGGCAACACCGTAAATTGTCAATGGAATATCGTGATTTGTGAACAGGCGATGCAAGCGCCAAAAGCCAGCGCGTGCACCGTATTCATATATAGATTCCATGTTCCAGTGACGCTTGCCTTCCCACTGGGCGGCACCGGGTATGTCTGATAAAAACGCTTCAGACGCGGTGTCTCCGTGAAGTACGCAGTTCTCGCCACCTTCTTCGTAGTTCAGAACAAATTGTACAGCGACTTTGGCTGAATTAGGCCATTTGGCATCTGGTGCTTGTGGCCCATGGCCGCGCATATCGCGAAGGTAGCGTGTCAAAGAATTCTCCTCAGTTACGGTCTTCTATCTGGAAACAAATTTTGTAACTTGCTCTATTTTTTTGAAAGAGCTTTTTGTCTGTTCAGAATGTATTAACTAGCCCGAAGAAGCCATTAGCTTGATAAGAAGGCAAAGGAGATAAACATGTCTGGTTACTTAACAACACATGTGCTTGATACAGCAGCGGGCTGCCCAGCGGCCGGCTTGAAAATTGAGCTTTTTCGGATTGAAGGCAATGACCGCAAACACTTACGTAGTCTCGTCACAAACTCTGATGGACGAACTGATGAGCAGATATTGCCTGCTGCGGAGTTCGAATTAGGGGTTTATGAGCTGGTTTTCCACGCTGGTGACTATCTTGACGCCGTGGGTGTAGCGCCAGAAGAGCCACGATTTTTGAATGTTATCCCACTGCGCTTTGGCATGTCAGAGGCTGCGCATTTTCATGTTCCGTTGCTCCTGTCACCATTTGGATATTCAACATATAGAGGCAGCTAAGCTGGCATAGATGCTGTAATATGATCGACCATAAAGTCGATGAAGAGCCGTGCTTTCGGATCTTGCTTGCGGCGATGCATATAAAGGCATGCAAGCTGAATAGGGAGGGGGGGCTCCTGCTCCAGAATGGGAACAAGCAATCCTTTCTGTAGGTGCTCAGAGACCTCAAAAACAGGCTTGAGGATAATTCCGTTGCCCTCGAGCGCCCAAGTCGTCAGGATTTCACCGTGGTCGCTTTCAAATGGGCCTGAGACGGTTACACGGCGTGTTCCGTCTTTTGTCTGCAGGGGCCATTGAAATTCTGGAGCGCCAGGGTAGCGCAGGTTTAGGCAATCATGTGCATCGGTTTTCAGCTCATCACTGCTGCGTGGCATGCCGCGTTCTTTTAGGTAGGCAGGCGAGGCGCAAAGAATACGTGGGCAATCAGCAATTTTGCGAATGCGTAGGTTGCTGTCTTCAGGCAAGCCCAGAAAAAAGGCCGCATCAAGCCCCTCCGCTGCAAGATCGAGCTTTCGATCTGACAGGCGCAATCTGATGTTAATGAGTGGGAACTTTTTGTGAAACTTGGGTACAGCAGGTGCAACAAACTTTTGCCCGACGCCAAGAGGGGCCGCAACATATAGCGTGCCGCGTGGCGTCAACGTAATATCGTTGATGTCGGCTTCAGCCTCTTCAACGGCTTCCACTATTTTCAGAGCGCCTCTATAAAAAGTGTTACCTTGTTCTGTCGGGTTCAAAAGACGTGTCGTACGCTGAAAGAGCCGCACACCGAGATGATCCTCCAGCTGTGATATTCGGGAAGATGCGACTGCAGCAGATATGCGTAGATCCCGCGCCGCCGCTGACATATTGCCAAGTTCGTAGACGCGTACGAAGGTCTGAATGTTGTCCAGATAGGCCATTTATTATTCGACTTTTTTTGAAGCTGCTAGGATGTTTTCTGGAATACACGATAGGTGGCTTGTAAGCTAGCTTCCACACCAAACGCGATAGGAGACACAATGCACGAATTTGCCATCATGTGGGATTGGATGGCGTTCGCGGTTCGGTGGCTGCACGTCATCACTGCGATCGCTTGGATCGGATCATCATTTTACTTCATCGCTCTGGACCTCGGTCTCAAGAAAGCGCCTCATTTGCCTGTTGGGGCTCATGGTGAGGAGTGGCAGGTTCATGGAGGAGGGTTCTACCACATCCAGAAATATCTGGTCGCGCCGGCAAATATGCCTGAGCATCTGACTTGGTTTAAATGGGAGAGCTACGCCACGTGGCTTTCGGGCGCTGCACTTTTGATGATTGTCTACTGGGTTGGTGGTGAGCTCTATCTAATCGATGCTGCAAAAGCTGATATTTCGTTGATGCAAGGTATTCTGATTTCTGCCGCATCTCTGACAGTTGGGTGGATTGTCTATGACTTCCTCTGCAAATCGCGCCTTGGTGAGAAGCCTACTGTTCTCATGATACTGCTCTTTGCGCTCTTGGTCGCCATGGGTTGGGGATACGATCAGATATTTACTGGCCGAGCGACTCTTCTTCATCTCGGGGCCTTCACGGCCACAATTATGACGGCCAATGTGTTCGTCATCATCATGCCAAACCAGCGTATCGTGGTTAAAGACCTGCAAGAGGGCAGGACCCCTGATGCAAAGTATGGCAAGATCGCGAAGCTACGTTCGACACATAACAATTATCTAACATTGCCTGTTGTTTTTCTGATGTTGTCCAACCACTACCCGCTTGCATTTGCGTCTGAGTATAACTGGATCATCGCATCGCTTGTGTTCCTGATGGGGGTCACAATTCGCCACTACTTCAACACCATACATGCGGGCACCGGCAAGCCAAACTGGACATGGTTGGTTACTGCATTGCTTTTCCTGGCGATCATTTGGCTTTCGACGGCACCTCTAAAGTATACTAGTGTCGAAGACGCTGAGGCGCGAAGCCTTACAAAAACAGAACAGATATTTGCAAGCGCGAGCGGCTTTGAGGAGGTGCAAAACATTGTCTTGGGGCGCTGCTCTATGTGTCACGCGCGGGAGACGTTTTACGATGGTATTCGCATGGCTCCAAAGGGCGTTCATCTTGAGACCACATCTGATATTGTTGCACATGCTCGCGATATCTACCTCCAAGCAGGCGTGACGCGTGCCATGCCTCCCGCAAATGTCACTTACATTGAACCTGCTGAGCGCGAGGCAATTGTAAACTGGTACCGCAATGCGGCCAGTAACATACCGCTCTTCATTGCGGCCAATTGAGCGCGAAAATTTCAGAAGCAGTTGTTGATGCATTTGTGTACAGGGCTTGCAAAGGCTCTGTTTGAGAGATTTGTTACGTAGATGATATTAAACCAGACTATTCCTTACGACCCTCTTTCCCCAAAGCCTTTGCCTGGCGTGTCGCCATTGAGCGCAGTTGACTGGTTGAGGATTGATGAAACCTATGCAGCGCAGTTGTCTGAAAAGCAGCGCGTGGTCTTAGAGCATAGGGAGAAGGTTTTGGCACTTTCTGCTGAGGCACTGCCTGCCGCACAAGAACTGCTTGAAGTGGTTCTTGAAGACCTCTGCACTAAAACGGGATTTAATGTGGGACGTGGCTCTGTATCATGTCCCGATGGGCGGCGAGTGGAGATAATGCGAGCTGATCCAATGTTGACACTCTCCCAGCTGACACAGGAAGACTTCTGTATCCTTGAAAAGCGGGAAGAGGAACACGTGCTTACCGCAGCTGCACTTTGCTTTCCTGCAAGCTGGCTGCTCGCCGAAAAATTTATGCAGCCACTCGTTGAAATTCATGTTCCCGTGGCGTCTTATGACGAAAATATTGCTCGCCGTGTGCAGAGGTTGTTTGATGCTGTGCGGGTTGAGCAACCTCTGTGGAGGTTTAATGCGCTTTGGTATGCGGACCCCGCCTTGCACCAGCCGCGCAGTGCACATGCGCACCGTGATGAGAAATTTTCCCAGTCGGCCAAATATCTGCGCTCTGAGCTGCAAACGATCCGCCGGCTTCCCAAGACGAAGGCGGTCATCTTCGGCATTCATACCTATGTTCTGGCTGAGGCGGTTGTCAGCGGTCTATCTGCGCACCCATGATAGCCAGTGCTTGCTGGTAGACTGTGGCGGCATTCCACGCTTTGAGGACAGGGTGGTTTGGTTCGCCTTGTTGGTAGCCTTGTCCTGGTTTCCAGCCTTTTTGGCGAAGGAAGTTGGCCGTTGATGCTAAAGCATCGGCCTGATTGTAGAAATCAACTGTTCCGTCACCATTCCCGTCGACACCATAAGTAAGTGCGTTGCCTGGTAAAAACTGTGTATGGCCAACCTCACCGTGTTTTGCACCTTTTGTCTTTGACGAAATCGACCCTTGATCAACAAGACGAAGGGCACCAATTGCGTGGGGCTCAAAAAATTTAGAGCGGCGGCAGTCATATGTGAGCGTGACAATGGCCGAGACAACTTCGCTATCGCCCATGAAGCCACCAAAGGCCGTCTCCATACCATGAATAGCAATGATTATTCCCGCTGGCACGCCGTAGCGAGCTTCAAGGTTGGTATAAAAAGATGCGTTTTGTCCTTTGCGCTTTCGACCTTGAGCCACAATCGTGGTTGATCCGCGCACCTGCATGAACTTCTCTAAACTGTACTTGAAACTTTTCTGGTTCCTGTCGGCGCTGATTGTACGCGTCGCATAAGTTGCTGTTGCGAGGGCGTCCAGCCCAGCGGCTTTTACGCCAGCAGCCTTGGCCGTTTTGGCGAAGTCTGCCTTCCAGGACTGAAAACCTGAGGATGTGTTGCCACAAGGAGCGGCTGCTGCCGACCTGGCGAAAATAAGTGCCGCAATTATGGCAAGAGAGAATAAACGCATAAAAATTACTCCAATTCACACGCGTCCATCTTTATGCGTTAGCTTTGGAAGCACAAAGAAAAAAGGCCCATCTAATATGATGGGCCTTTCTCATAATCTTGTTAAGCTTAGCAGCTATAGTACATGCCAAACTCTACCGGGTGAGGTGTGTGCTCATAGTGCAGCACTTCTTCCATTTTCAGTTCGATATAGCCTTCGATCTGATCTTTGGTGAAAACGTCACCTGCAAGCAGGAAATCATGATCTGCTTTAAGGCAGTCAAGGGCTTCACGGAGCGAACCACAGACTGTTGGGATGCCCGCGAGCTCTTCTGCTGGAAGATCATAGAGGTTCTTGTCCATCGCTTCGCCTGGATCGATCTTGTTCTTGATGCCATCAAGCCCAGCCATAAGGAGCGCAGAGAAACACAAGTAGGGGTTTGCTGAAGGATCAGGGAAACGGGCTTCAACACGCTTAGCTTTGGGGCTTTCTGTCCACGGGATACGAACGCAGCCAGAGCGGTTGCGAGCAGAGTAAGCACGCAAAACAGGCGCTTCAAAGCCTGGAATCAAGCGCTTGTAGCTGTTTGTCGACGGGTTGGTGAAGGCGTTAAGCGTTTTCGCGTGCTTCAGGATGCCACCGATGAAATACAGAGCTTCTTGGCTCAGATCGGCATATTTATCACCAGCAAAGAGCGGCTTGCCGTCTTTCCAGATAGACATGTTGACGTGCATACCTGTGCCGTTGTCGCCGTAGATTGGCTTTGGCATGAATGTGGCCGACTTGCCGTAAGCATGTGCCACATTGTGGATCACGTACTTATATTTCTGGATTTCATCAGCTTGCTTTGTCAGCGTACCGAAGATGAGGCCAAGCTCGTGCTGACAGCTCGCAACCTCATGGTGATGTTTGTCAACTTTCATGCCGAGGCTCTTCATCGTAGAGAGCATCTCAGAGCGTAGGTCTTGTGCGTCATCGATCGGGTTTACCGGAAAATAACCCCCCTTAAGGCCAGGACGGTGACCGGAGTTGCCCATCTCATATTGGGTGTCCGTGTTCCAAGATCCGTCAACAGCATCAACTTCATAAGATACTTTGTTGATTTTGTTTTCGAAACGAACATCATCAAAGATGAAGAACTCTGCTTCTGGGCCCATGAAAGCTGAGTCGCCAATACCTGACTCGATCAGGTAGGCTTCAGCTTTTTGGGCTGTGCCGCGTGGGTCGCGCTCATATGACTCGCCCGTGTCCGGCTCAACGATAGAGCAGTGCAGGCAGAGTGTTTTTTCAGCGTAGAAAGGGTCGATGTAGGCACTGTCTGTGTCTGCGATCAATTTCATATCTGAATTTTCGATCGACTTCCAACCAGCAATGGAGGAACCGTCAAACATAAAGCCTTCTTCAAGGAAGTCTTCGTCGACCAGGTCAACATCAACAGTTACATGCTGAAGCTTGCCGCGAATATCCGTGAAGCGGATGTCTACGTAGGCAACTTCTTCGTCTTTCAGCGTCTTGAGAACGTCTTTGACACTCATTCTCTTGGTCCTTCTTGCTAGAAAATATATTGATTAGAGAGCTTCTGGGCCAGTCTCGCCTGTCCTGATCCGTACCGCTTGTTCAACGGGTGACACAAAAATTTTGCCGTCACCGATTTTGTCGGTTTTGGCCGCGTCGACGATAGCCTCGAGGGCCTGATCCACCAGATCATCGTCGATGACGATTTCCAGTTTAACTTTTGGAAGAAAATCCACCACATATTCGGCGCCACGGTAGAGCTCAGTATGGCCTTTCTGACGACCGAAGCCTTTGACCTCGATAACGGAAAGTCCCTGAACGCCAACGTCTTGAAGCGCTTCTTTTACTTCATCAAGCTTGAACGGCTTGATAATGGCTTCGATCTTTTTCATCGCACTGGCCCCTTGGATATTTCTCGGACCTTTGAGACCACTTTTTAGGCAGTGCCTCAATCTAATAGGTTGCCGGTCATCCCGCTGGGGCCCTCATCATGCGGACATGCACACTTTTTGATCTGAGTGATTAATTTTTGGGCTAAATATAAATATCGCTAATCTGGTCAGCTTAGGCGCTATGCTGCAGAGTGAGAGTGGCTTGAGTACAAGGGTATCGGGGGTAGAGTTGTCTGGGAAAAATCAAAATCGCATGGGCGCGCGCGCGGCTACCCTTTGTAAGAGAAATCCTGCTCACAAATTTTGCTATGGCCACGCGCTAGTTGTCTCGGGTGGCGCAGGGTGTACAGGTGCCGCGCGGCTCGCAGCACGTGGCGCACTTCGGGTTGGTGCCGGATTGGTTACCCTTGGGGTGCCTGCTTCCGCTCAATTGGAGGTCGCCAGTCAGATCACCGCACTTATGCTGGCGGAGGTGGACGGTGCGAGACAGCTTGAGTTTGTGTTGAATGACGATCGCATTAATGCGCTGTGTCTCGGGCCTGCGTTAGGCTTGTCTCGAGCGCTCGCGCTTGTGCCTGTGGCTCTTGCTTCAGGCAGGCCTTGTGTGTTGGATGCTGATGCCCTGACAGCTTATGTAAATGCGCCCCAGCAGCTCTTTGAGCAGGTGCATTCTGCGTGCGTGCTCACGCCACATGGGGGTGAGTTTAGTAAGCTGTTCCCCGATTTAGCCAGCGATTATGCGGGCGGCTCAGCGGGAGGGCGGCTATATGCCAAGGCGGATGCTGCCCGCGATGCCGCGGCGCGTTCGGGCTGTGTTGTGCTGCTTAAAGGGGCCGAAACAGTCATTGCCGCACCAGATGGACGTATTCTAACGCAAGAGGCTTTTGGTGAGGACGCTGCGCCTTGGTTGGCTACAGCTGGGTCGGGCGATGTTTTGGCGGGTTCATCACGGGGTTAATGGCGCGTGGATTGCCCGCCTTTGAGGCTGCGGAGATGGGCGCTTGGCTTCATGCGGCTTGCGCGCGCAGCTTTGGGCCTGGCTTGATCGCGGAAGACTTGCCAGAGGAGCTTCCCAAGGTGCTCAAGGATTTGGGCTGCTAAGCGGCAGCTCTCAAGGTTGCTTTTTGGCAGCTACACTCCATTTCCAGGCCGTCTACATAGAGAATATGGGGCTTTGCAAATGTGAGGCTGAAGAGCCTCACTCGCTGTAGCCCTACAGGGCGAATAAACTCATTGTTGGTCAAGGATCCTACGGCAGACAAGACCTGCTTTTTGCCAGTGAGAGCAACCGCGCGCCAGCCACGCAGCAGAATTTGCTGATCTACAGGTACAGATATGTCTGCCAGGGGGCTGTTCTGTCCTAACGCACCTTTGGCAATGGCAACCAAGTTGCACTCTGTTTGTGTTACATGGATTGCCTGCAACACGGCCATACCTGTGTCGCGGGTTATCACTCGATCGCCCACACAGAGGTGTTCGACAGGCAATTCGCCGTCTAACGTAAGTATTTTGCTTCCGACCAAAAAGCCGGAGGTTCTGGGCAGAGTCTGAGTCTGCGCAGAGTCTTCTGCTGAAAAGGGCTTCATTTTGCACCCGTATGTTTTTTACTGCCTCAGTTTTTTAACCAAGATAGTAGAACAAA
>P_2C_Liq_3_UnCtyDRAFT_100594_pt1 | contig 10472 bp, 12 predicted proteins | sample Pon2CUnioCityCA_3_FD_9720 | JGI IMG/M metagenome (IMG submission 9720)
CCCTCGTCGGTTTTCAAGACCGGTGCATTCAACCACTCTGCCACTCCTCCGACGCGGCTTCCTTAGCCTGAGATTGTGGCAGTGAAAACCACAAAAACACACATTGGGCGAAGATTTTTACGAAAGTGTCATCTTGCTGGTGTTTTGGGCGACGAAAATCTGCCGATTGCGAAGGCTGGACTTTTCATGAGCGCCCCAAAAGGCTAAGCTCTTATGCAATGCGTGTGAAAAAACGCGGTGATGAAGCGGGCGGCGTTGGTCTTTTGAGTGACGCAGCGGGATTTGGCAGAGAGCAGAATGTATAAACAGTTTCGGTCCTTTCGATTTGGCGGCGTGCGTGGATTTGGCCTGATGGTGGGCGCGGTTCTGCTCCTGACGGGCTGCGAAAACGGCGCTGACTTCAGCTTTCTCAAGCCCAAACCGCAGAGCGAGGCTGTGGACATGGCACCTGCGGGGCAAAAAACGGTCGAGCGCGATGTGGAAGCGCCAGATGTGTTTCAGGTCAGTGAAGCGGGGCTTTGGGACGGCCGGCCCTCGCTGGGCGGTGTCTGGGTCGCGCATCCTGATGTGAAAGAGCCTGAGCGGGTGATTATCCGCAATCCTGCCAGCGGCAAGTTTGTGGTTGGGGCGCTGTTCCGTCGGGAACGGGAGAACCCCGGGCCGCGGCTGCAAGTGTCGTCTGATGCAGCGGAGGCTTTGGGCCTGCTGGCGGGCGCGCCCAAGGAGCTGAATGTGACGGCACTGCGCCGCGAAGAAGTGGCTGTGGAGGCGGAACCTGTGGATGGGGCTGCGGCGGGGCTGAGCGCGCCCGAATTTGTGGCGGAAACATCGCTTGATCCGATTGAAAGTGCCGGAGCGGCCATTGAGGCGGCGGAAACCGCCTTGGAGGCTGCGCCAACGCCTGCTGCGGCGCCTGTTTTGGCCTCTTCTTTGGCGAAGCCTTTTGTACAGATCGGGATTTTCAGTGTGGAGACCAACGCCAACAACACCGCGACGGCGATGCGCACGGCGGGGATGATCCCGACTGTGAAGCAGCAGAGCCTGAACGGCAAAACCTTCTGGCGGGTTATTGTCGGGCCTGCGCAGAGCAAGTCGGAGTTGGCCCAGCTGATCAAGACGGTGCAGTCTCAGGGCTTTAGCGACGCTTACGCTGTGAAGAATTAACCATAAGACCGATGGAGGCGCTGATGCTGCGCGCGGGGTTTACTGCTATTGTTTTTGGGGCTGTGCTGATGGCGCAGTCTTTGAGCCTTGCTGCGTTTGAAACGCGTGCCACCTCGGCTTTTGTTTTGGATCACACCACGGGCACTGTGCTTTTGGCGAAGAATGCGGATGTGCCTTTGCCGCCTGCCTCTATGAGCAAGCTGATGACGCTGTATGTGGCCTTTGAGGCCGTGCGCGACGGGCGGCTCAAGCTGGACGAAGAGCTGCGGGTCTCGGAGCACGCGATGAGCTATGGCGGTTCGACCATGTTTTTGCAGGCGGGCGAGCGGGTGAAGGTGGCCGATCTGATCAAGGGGATTATCGTGCTTTCGGGCAATGATGCCTGCGCGGTGATTGCCGAGGCGCTTAGCCCGGATGGAACGGAGAAGGGCTTTTCACGCTTTATGACGGAGCGTGCGAAAGATCTTGGTATGAGCCATTCGACCTTTGCCAACTCGAGCGGTTGGCCCGACGCGGACCATCGGATGTCGATGCGGGATTTGGGGATTCTGGGCGCAAAGATTATTGAGGATTTCCCCGAGTTCTACGAATTGTTTGCCGAAAAAGAATTTCTTTTTGACAAGAAGGAAAGCCAGAACCGTTATAATCGCAACCCGCTTTTGGGGCTTGGGATCGGCGCGGACGGCCTCAAGACGGGGCATACGCAAGAGGCGGGCTACGGGCTTGTCGGCTCTGTCAAGCAGGGCGAGCGGCGGATTATCTTTGTGATCTCCGGGCTTGAAACGGAGCAGGGGCGCGCCCGCGAGGCCGAGGCGATCACCAATTGGGCGTTTCGCCAGTTTAGCACGGCCGAGCTTTTGAAAGAGGGCCAGATCGTGGCCGAGGCCGAGGTCTGGATGGGCGAGGCGGCAACTGTGGCGTTGACGGCGGCCACGCCGCTCAAGACGCTTTTGCCGACGGGGCGTGATGGCAAGGTTGAGGCGGAAGTGGTTTATGACGGGCCTTTGACGGCGCCTGTGATGGCGGGGGCCACTGTTGGCAAGCTGATCATCCGCCCTGAGGGGCTGGCCGAGACAGAGGTGCCTTTGGTGGCGGCCAGCACTGTGGCGCAGGGCGGGGTTATGGTCCGCCTCAAGACGGCGTCACAGCGGGTTGTCAAAAAGCTGATGGCTGAGGCCGAGGGCGCGCTTTGAGCCAGATGAAAGCGCAGTTTATCACGCTGGAGGGCGTGGACGGGTCTGGCAAGTCGACCCAAGCCAAGCTCTTGAAGGCGGCTCTGGAGGCTGAGGGGCACAGCGTTTTGCTCACCCGCGAGCCGGGCGGCTCGCCGGGGGCCGAAGAAATCCGCAGTCTTGTGCTTGAGGGCGAGCCTGACCGCTGGTCGGCGGAGACCGAAATCCTGCTCTTTACGGCGGCACGGCGTGACCATCTGGAGCGCACGATTTTGCCCGCGCTTGCGGCGGGCAGCATTGTGATCTGTGATCGCTTTGTGGATTCGACACGCATCTATCAGGGGCTGACGCGCGGCGATCTGCGCGATGTGGTGGATAAGCTTCATGCGCTGATGATCGGGCGCGAGGCCGACCTCACGCTTTTGTTTGATATGGATCCAAAGCTTGGCCTTGCCCGCGCCAAAGCGCGCCAGACAAGCGAAGAGCGCTTTGAAGACATGGGTCTTGAGATGCAGCTTGCGATGCGCGCAGGCTTTCTGGAACTGGCCAAGGGCGCGCCCGAGCGCTTTGCTGTGATAGATGCGGGGCGCGATATCGAGGCGATTGCGGCGGATACGCTTGCGGCTGTCAAGGCGGCGCTCTGATGGCGGATGAGGCGCTGATCGAGCCTGACCGTCTGGACGGCACACCGCACCCGCGCGACACGGCGCGGCTGTTTGGGCAAGAGGCTGCCGAGGCGCGCTTTTTGCAAGCGTTTAATGCGGGGCGGTTGCACCACGCCTGGCTCTTGACGGGGCCGAAGGGCGTGGGCAAGGCGACTTTGGCTTGGCGGATTGCGCGGTTTTTGCTCACGGAAGAGCAGGCCGAGGCGGGGATGTTTGGCGATATGGCCGAGGCGCAGCCCACGCGGCTTGATGTGCGCGCGGACCATCCTGTTTTGCAACGGATTCTGGCGGGTAGCGAGCCTCGCCTCTTTAAGATTACCCGCTCGATGAACCCCGACACCAAGCGGATGCGCGATGTTATTGTTGTGGATGATGTGCGCAAGCTGGGGCATTTTTTGTCGATGTCTGCGGCGGAAGGCGGGCGGCGCGTCGTAATTTTGGACGCGGCTGACGAGATGAACACGCAGGCGGCGAACGCGCTTTTGAAGATGCTTGAAGAGCCGCCCAAGCTGACCACCTTTTTGCTGATTGCGCATCAGCCGCAAGGGCTTTTGCCGACGATCCGCTCGCGCTGTCGCGAGCTGCGGCTTGGCACGCTTGAGGCCGAGGATATTGCCGCAGCCCTTGAGGCGGCGGGCGTGGAGGCGGGGCTGAATGCGGAGGCCGCCAATGCTTTGAGCACGCTGTCGGGCGGCTCTGTGGGCGCGTCGGCGCGGATGCTTGAGCTTGAAGGGCTGGTTTTATATGGCGAGTTGATCGCGATTTTTGAGAGCCTGCCCAAGCTTGACCGCGCGCGCGTCATGCGGCTGTCGGAGGCCTTTGCGGCGCGGGGCAGCGAGCAGAAGCTTGATCTGCTCCTCGTGCTTTTGGAAACACTGCTGTTTCGTCTTGCGCGGGCGGGGGCGCTGGGGGCTGCGGCGCAGGCCTTGGCGCACCCCAACGAGCCGGCGCTTTTTGCGCGGCTTGCGCCGAACCATAGCGCGGCGCAGCGCTGGGCGGCGCTTTCGGATGAGTTGCTCACGCGGGCGCGCCATGGGCGGGCGGTGAACCTTGACCCTGCTGCGCTGATCCTTGATACGTTCTTGCGTATTCAACGATCCGTGGCAGAGCACAGCGCAAAATGACTTTAAGCACCAAGATAACCGACAGCCACTGCCACCTCGACTTTCCCGACTTTGAGCACGCGCGCGCCGAATATGTCGAGCGCGCTGTCGCGGCGGGGGTGCACCGTATGGTGACGATTTGCACGCGCCTGAAAAACGAGCCGAGCGTGCGCGCGATTGCTGAAGAGTTCGCGCCTGTTTTTTATGCGGCGGGCACGCATCCTATGAGCGCGGCGGAAGAGCCTTTGACCACTGTGGAGGAGCTGTGCCGTATGGCTGCGCACCCCAAGATGGTCGGGATTGGCGAGACGGGGCTTGATTATCATTATACCGCCGACAGCATGGATATTCAGCAAAAGAGCCTGCGGATTCATTGTGCTGCGGCGGCGGAGGCGGGTTTGCCGCTGATCATTCATGCGCGCGCAGCCGATGAGGATATGGCGGCGATTTTGGCCGAAGAGCACGCGAATGCGGCTTTTGGCTGTGTGATGCATTGCTTCTCGTCGAGCCGTGAGCTGGCCGAGGCGGCGCTTGATCTCGGGTTTTATCTGTCGATGTCGGGGATCGGGACCTTTCCGAAAAGTCAGGAGATCCGCGATATTTTTGCAAGCGCGCCTGTGGAGCGCATTTTGGTTGAGACAGACGCGCCTTACCTTGCGCCGCCGCCCTTCAGGGGCAAGCAGAACGAGCCGTCTTATGTGGTGCATACCGCCAAAGTGGCGGCGGATGTCTTTGGCCTGAGCTATGAAGAGTTTGCCGCGCAGTGTGAGCAGAATTTTGAGCGTCTGTTCACGAAGGCGGTGTTTTCATGAGCGATAGGCTGCGCTTTACCATATTGGGCTGTGGCTCTTCGGGGGGCGTGCCGCGCCTTGGCGGGCATTGGGGCGCCTGTGACCCTGAAAACCCGAAGAACCGCCGCCGCCGCTGCTCCATGCTTGTGGAGCGGATCGGAGCGGAGGGCATTACGCGGGTGTTGATTGATACCTCGCCTGATATGCGCGCGCAGCTTCTGGACGCGGGTGTCGGGGCGCTTGATGCTGTGGTCTATACCCATAGCCACGCCGACCATGTGCATGGCATTGATGATTTGCGCATGATTGTCTTCAACCAGCGCGAACGCTTGCAAGTCTGGGCCGATGGCGACACGCAGCGCGACCTTTATGCGCGGTTTGGCTATGCTTTTGTGCAGCCCAAAGACAGCCCCTATCCGCCTATTTTGGACATGAACACAATCGACGGGCGCTTTGAGGTTTCGGGCAAGGGCGGGGTCATCAGCCTTTTGCCGTTTGAGGTCAACCACGGCTCGATCGAGGCTCTGGGCTTTCGCATGGGCGGGCTTGTTTACTTGCCAGATGTGGCCGAGATGTCTGACGAGGGCTGGCTTGCTGTTGAGGGGGCCGATGTTTGGGTGCTTGATGCGCTGCGCCGCACGCCACATCCGACCCATGCGCATCTGGAAAAATCGCTGGCGTGGATTACGCGGGCTGCGCCCAAGCGCGCTGTGCTGACGAATATGCATATTGATCTTGATTACGCCACTTTGGAGGCGGAGACGCCTGCGCATATCACCCCCGCCTTTGACGGTATGGTGATTGAGCTAGAGGCATAAGATGCAGGCGCTTCTGGATGTGATCCTGCCTGTTTTTCTTGTGGTCGGGGCGGGGTATGGCACTGTCAGGTTCGGGTTGTTTGCCGATGATTTGATCGACGCGATCATGAAGTTCACCCAGAACTTTGCGATCCCTGCTTTGCTTTTCAAGGCGATCTCGGGGCTTGATCTCGAGCAAAGCTTTGACCCAGCACTTTTGGTGAGCTTTTACACCGGCTCGGCGACCTGCTTTTTTGCGGGGCTACTGGCGGCGCGTTATCTTTTCAAACGCGATTGGGAAGATTCTGTGGCCATCGGCTTTTGCTGTCTTTTTGCCAATTCGGTGATGATGGGTCTTGCCATAACCGAGCGGGCCTTTGGCGCGGAGGCGTTGGCCGCCAATTATGCTATTGTCGCGGTGCATTCGCCGTTTTGTTACGGGTTGGGCATCACCGCTATGGAAATCGCCCGCGCCCATGCCACGGGGCAGCCTGCGCGCACTTTGCCTGCGACTGTCGGCAAGGCGATGTTTCGCAACGCTCTTGTTGTCGGGATTGTGCTGGGCTTTGCGACCAACCTCTCGGGGCTGCATTTGCCACAGGTCGGGCAGGATGCGCTTGGGATGATTGTGAGCGCTGCGCTGCCACTGGCGCTGTTTGGGCTGGGCGGCGTTTTGGTGCGTTACAAGATCAGGGGCGATATCAAGCTTGTTGCCTTTGTCTGCGTTGTGTCGCTTGTTTTGCACCCTACGGTCGTGTGGAATATGGGCAAGGTGATGGCGATTGATGTGGGGCAATACCGCTCTGCTGTGCTGACGGCGGCTATGGCGCCGGGGGTGAACACCTATATTTTCGCGTCAATGTATGGCAAAGCGCAAAAAGTTGCCGCGACCTCTGTTTTGGTCGCGACGAGCCTGTCTTTGCTTACCATTTGGCTTTGGCTTGAGTGGCTGCCGTAAAGCGCGTCGCCACTCGGACCCTGACACTAGGCCGCTTGGCTCATCGGCTTGTTACGCGATGAGATAAACACGGCGCGCCTTGCGCCGCGCTCCCATGGCATGGCCGGTGTTTCGCTTTGGGCGGCTTTGATCATGCTTTCAAGCCAGCGTTTGCGCTTTTGGGATGCCTGCATTTTATTAGTCCTCATGTTGTGCCAGTCGGGGCTGGCTTCACTGTTGCTCAGGAGAGACTAAAGCCCGCAAATGGGGCGTCGATTGGGCCGCTTGGCGACAATACCGCGGTGATTTGGAAACGAAAGCAAGGCTAAGGGGCGATTGTTTCGCTTACAGTCTGATGACCGAGACGAGGCGGCCATAGTCTTTTTCGCCGCGATGTGTGGTGCGGCGGTAGCTGTAAAAGCGCTCTTCGTCAGCGTAGGTGCAATGGCCTGTCCAGCGGGCTGTGCCCACGCCACGGGCGCGTAGCCGCGCAAGGCCGAAGGCGGGCAGATCAAAGAGGTATTTGTCGGGCGTTGCGCCGCTGGCGAAAAAGCGGGCGGTTTCGGGGTCCTCGTCTGCGAAGCGCTCGAAAAATTCCTGACCGACTTCATAGGCGGTTTGCGAGATCGAGGGGCCTATGACGGCGGTTATGTTGGCAGCCTTTGCGCCGAGGGCTTCCATGGCATCGACTGTGGCTTCTAACACGCCGGTTTGTGCGCCTTTCCAGCCCGCGTGGGCCGCGCCGATCACGCCTGCGGCGGCATCCGCGAAGAGCACGGGTTGGCAATCGGCTGTGAGAATGGCGAGGCCGAGGCCGCGCGTGGCCGTGACCATGGCGTCGGCTTTGGGCTTTTCGGTGTGCGGCTCTGTGATATGCACGACATCTGGGGAGTGCACCTGATGAACCGAGGCGAGGGCCTCTGGCGCAAGGTCGAGGGCATCGGCGACGCGGGCGCGGTTGAGCGCGACGATTTCGCTTTGGTCCGAGGAGCCTTGGCCGCAGTTAAGCCCAGAAAAGATACCCGAAGAGGCGCCGCCTTTACGGGTGAAGAACCCGTGTTGGAACGGGGCGAGGCCTGCGTCGGTTATGATTTCAAGCACCATCTTCAAGTCCTGCGGGGGCGGGCGCGCCATGTGGCATCAGCGCCATCACTTTGAAGAGCGTCCCCATTTCTTCGGGGTGCGTCAAGCGGCGATGTGCGGCAATGTGGCTTTCAAGGGCTGCGCCTGTCAGCTTTTGGGCAAGGGCTTGGGCACGGGCGGTTATTCCGAGGCGCTCCAGAAACACGCCTTGGGGCGTGAGCGCGCTGTGTGCGGCGGGTGCTGCGGCCTTGGCGAGCGCCTCAAAATCAACATGGGCTGTGAGATCGGCTGTGCCAAGGCTCGCAAGCGGGCTGACTTTTTCATGGGCTTTGACGGCTTGGAACGTGTCGCCCTGTGCGCGCCAGCTGCCATAGTCGATGATGAGCGCGCATCCGCCGTGGGCGGCGATATGGCCGCCGATTTCGCAAGCGACGGCCTCGGCAGGGCCACAGACTTCGACAAGATCGCCGATCTCGGTATCGTCCAAGCGGTGTTCAAGGCTGGCAAGCTGGGTCGCGTCTGTGAGGCCGAAGGCGAGCGCGCCGGCCTCAAGCCCGACCACGCGCTCGCGCCAGCCCGCCTCATCGCGGATGAACTGGCGAATGGGCAGGGCATCAAAGAACTCGTTGGCCACGAGAAGAAGCGGCTGGGGCTTGGGAGCGAAGCTGTTTTGCCATTCGGGCGCATAGGCTTTGAGCGCCTCGGCTTGGCGGGCGCGCAGGGCGGGGGAGGTTTCGACAAGCACAATATCGGCGGCGGCGTGGAAGCCAGCCACGCCTTTGGTGGCGCGCAGGATATCGGCCATGAGCGTGCCACGCCCCGGGCCAAGCTCGGCAAGTGTGAAGCGCTGGGGTGCGCCCATGTCAAGCCAGCTTTGGGCGAGGCAGAGGCCGATCAGCTCGCCAAACATCTGGGAGATTTCGGGAGATGTTGTGAAATCACCGCCCGCGCCGAGGGGGTCGCGGGTTGTGTAATAGCCATGCTCGGGGTGCTGGAGGCAGAGCGCCATGAACTCGGCAAGCGTGAGCGGGCCACTGGCGCGGATCAGCGCTGTGATATGGTTTTCAAGGGCGCTCATACGGGGCGATTGCGGCGCGCCCAGAGAATGATCAGAACGCCTGCGAGGACCATGGGCAGCGAGAGGAGCTGGCCCATGGTTATGCCGAGAACAACATGGCCGAAGGGATTGTCTGGCGTGACGAATTGCGCGTCAGCTTGGCGGAAGTGTTCGACGATAAAGCGCGCTGTGCCGTAGCCGGCGATGAAGACGCCTGTGATCAGGCCACGGGTTTTGAGCGCGCCGCGCGAAAAGGCGAGAAAGAGGAGCAGGAGGCCAAGCAACGCGCCTTCAAGGGCGGCTTGGTAGAGCTGAGACGGGTGGCGCGTCAGCTCGGCACCTGTGTAGAACCATTCGCCCGCCTTTTCGCAGCCTTGCAACACGGTGTTGCGGCACATGGTCGGGAATTTCATTGCCCATGGCACATCTGTGGGTCGGCCCCAAAGCTCGGCGTTGATAAAATTTGCCAAGCGGCCGAGCATGAGGCCCCATGGCACGCCAAGGGCGATTGTATCGGCGGCAGCGATCTTGCTGACGCCGTTGCGCGCGCACCAGATCCATGCGGCGATGACCACGCCAAGGAAGCCGCCGTGAAAGGCCATGCCGCCTTGCCAGACCTGAAGGATCTGGGAAGGGTTGGCGAGGTAATAGGCCGGCTCGTAAAACAGCACAAAGCCGAGGCGTCCGCCAAGAATGATCCCGAGGATGATCCATGTGAGCAAGTCTTCGAGCTGTGGCTTGGTGAGCGGGGCTGTGCCGCTCCAGAGCGCGGGGCGGCTCACGGCGCGCACACTGACTTGCCATGCAATGATGATCCCGACGATATAGGCGAGCGCATACCAGCGCAGGGCAAACTCCATGCCTGCGATTGGAAGGGTGAATATCTCGGGCGAGATTTCGGGGAAGGGAATTTGTGCCAACATATCTCACCTTGTTGCCTGCCTTGAGGGCGCGGTCAAGCTTGAGAATATGCGCGCGCTGCCCCATATAGGGGATAAGCAATGCGCCAAGGAGGCAAACCCCGTGCAAACACGCAATAAAGTTCTGGATGATATTTCCCAGCTGATGACAAACGCTATGGGCGTGGCCCAAGGCGCAAAGACCGAGGCCGAGACGGCCATGAAGTCGATGATGGACCGCTGGCTGGCGGACCGTGATTTTGTCACGCGCGAAGAGTTCGACGCGGTGCGGGCCATGGCGCAGAAGGCGCGCGAAGAGAACGAAGCGCTGAAAGCGCGGCTGGACGCTTTGGAAGCGGCCAAGCCTGCGGCGAAGAAGGCGGCTGCGAAGAAGTAAGGCTTGCCTGATAGAACAGGGGCTGGTTCACTTCGCGCATGAGTGATGATGAACCAGACCTCGATGCAGCCTACGGGCTAAAAACCCCAGAAGACAGCAAGCGGCTCTATGCGGCTTGGGCCAAGAGCTATGATGCGGGCTTTGCGGCAAGGATGGAGTATTGTCTGCCCGAGCGGGTTGTGCAGGCCTTTGTGGCGCGCGGGCCGCGTGGGCCTGTGCTTGATATTGGCGCGGGCACGGGGCTTGTCGGGACGCATCTTGCGGCGGCGGGGCTTGGGCCAGTGGATGGCGTCGACATCAGCCAAGAGATGCTGGATGTGGCCCGCGTGCGCGGCGTTTATCGGCGGCTTTTTACGGGCGATATGACCGCGCGGCTTGATGTGGCCGACGGGGCGTATGGCAGCATT
>P_2C_Liq_3_UnCtyDRAFT_100600_pt1 | contig 10416 bp, 10 predicted proteins | sample Pon2CUnioCityCA_3_FD_9720 | JGI IMG/M metagenome (IMG submission 9720)
TTCTTTCTGCCGCGCATCCGGGCCCGCTCCAAAGTGCGCGCGGCGGCGCAAGCCATGGTCTCGGGGCAGGTGGTGGACACCATCACCAATATCAAGACGGTCAAGCTCTTTGCGGGTGACGCGGTCGAGGAAGCCGCCACAGCCGATGTGCTCGAAACCCTGCGCCACCGCGCAGTTGATTTTGGCGAGCTGTCCTCTGTCTTTCGCTACGGCCTGATCCTGATTGCGGGGCTTTTGCCTGTTGCGCTCCTTGGGGCAGCGCTTATGTGGCGCGACAGCGGCGTCACCCCGGTGATATCGCCGCCACGGGCGCGGTCTCGATCCGTCTGGCGCAAATGTCGGGCTGGATCAGCTTTGTGCTCATGACCATCTACATGCACCTTGGTGAAGTGGAAGACGGGATGCGCACACTCGCCCCCGCCAAACGCCTGCGCAAAGGGGCCGAGGCCGAGCTGAGCGTGCCCGGCGGCGAGATCACCTTTGACGATGTCACCTTCTCCTATGGCCGCGATGTGGGCGGGGTGCAAAACATCTCCCTCACCATCAAGGCCGGCGAAAAGCTCGGCATCGTCGGCGCCTCGGGCGCGGGCAAGTCCACGCTCGTCTCGCTGCTTCTGCGCCTCTATGACCCCGAGACAGGCGCGCTGCGGATTGATGGTCAGGACATCTCCGATGTGACAGAGCCGTCCTTGCGCCGCGCCATTGGCATGGTCACGCAGGAAACCGCGCTCTTCAACCGCTCTGCGCGCGACAACATCACCTATGGCCGCGAAGATGCCCCCGATGCGGCGCTGATCGCCGCGATCACCAAGGCCGAGGCGTCAGACTTCATCGAGACGCTGCAAGACGGGCAGGGCCGACGCGGGCTTGAGGCACATCTGGGCGAACGGGGCGTCAAGCTCTCGGGCGGGCAGCGCCAGCGCATCGCGCTTGCGCGCGCCATTCTCAAAGACGCGCCCATCCTTGTGCTGGACGAGGCGACCAGCGCATTGGATAGCGAAGTGGAGGCCTCTATCCAGACGGCCCTGACACGGGTGATGGAGGGCAAAACCGTGCTGGCCATTGCCCACCGCCTCTCGACCATCGCGGCGATGGACCGCATTATCGTGATGCGCGCGGGGCAGATTGTGGAAGAGGGCAGCCATGACGCACTCATCGCCCAAGGCGGACTCTATGCCGATCTTTGGGCGCGCCAGTCGGGTGGCTTTCTCGCGCCATAAGAGATATACCCACATTTGGCAGCTGCTTCTGCCATATCGGCTTGACGCCTCAGGCGATTCCGCCTAATGAGCGCAAACAGAATTCACGGGAAGCCGATTTTCGGCACCCTTCGTATGGTCGCTGGACACTGGCGGCATCAGAACAAGATGAGGATGAACCCATGTCACGCGTTTGCGAATTGACCGGAAAAGGCCCGATGGTTGGCAACAACGTAAGCCACGCGAACAACAAAACGCGTCGTCGCTTCCTGCCAAACCTCAACGATGTAACGCTGCAGTCCGAGACGCTCGGCCGCGCGTTCAAACTGCGCATCTCAGCACACGCGCTGCGCTCGGTCGATCACCGTGGTGGTCTGGACAAGTTCTTGGCAAAAGCCAAAGACGTAGAGCTCTCGGCTCGTGCCCTGAAAGTCAAAAAAGAAATCGCCAAGGCCCAAACAGCCGCAGCGTAAGCTTCTGATTTCAGACAGATTAAAACAGCCTCGCCTCTGGCGGGGCTGTTTCATTTTGACCTCTTGTATCTTGCCGGTAGGACGTTACATCTGGGCGTATGAAAACACTGCGCGCATATTGTTCGGCTCTGCTTGTGGCCGTGCTTGTCCTCACAGGGCAAGCCATGGCCGAAGCGCGCGCCATGACCTCGCCTGCGGGCGAGATTGTGCTCTGCACAGGCACAGGCCCGCTGAGCATATTGGTGGATGCCGACGGCAAGCCGACAGGCCCGCCCCACATCTGCCCCGAGTGCGCGCTGGCGCTGTTTGCCGACATCACCGCCCCTGTGAGCACACCCGAGCCGATCTTGCGCGCGGTTGCGCTGTCAGGTTTTGGCGCGCTGGCCCGACTTGTGGCGCAGCGCAGCGTTGCTGCCAGTGCACGGGGGCCACCTGCCTTTATCTGACTGTTCACGTCTTATTCAAAACACTCAGAAAAAAGGTAGAGCCATGTCTCTCAAATCAACACTTCTCGCGGCGGCTGCCGCTGCCACTCTTGCCATGCCAGCTTTTGCCGAAGGCATGATGGTCAAAGACAGCTACGCCCGCGCGGCGGGCATGAGCGCCAAAGCGGGCGCGGCCTTCATTGTGATCGAGAATCACACAGGCCAGGATGACCGCCTGATCGACGCAAGCTCGGACATTGCCAAGCGCGTCGAGCTGCACACCCATATCGAAGATGAAAACGGGGTCATGAAAATGACCCACGTGGAAGAAGGCTTCCCCGTGGCGGCTGGCGAGATGATCATGATGCAGCGCGGCGGCAAGCACGTGATGTTCATGGGCCTCAACGACACCATGGACCAAGATGATATGGTCAGCGTGACGCTCACGTTTGAAAAAGCCGGCGATGTTGTGGTCGAGGTGCCTGTAGACCTTGAGCGCAAGCCTATGCACGGCTCCATGGGCCACGGTCACGGCCACATGAAGAAAGACGGTGACAGCTGAGATTTAAGAACCTGACGGGACGGGCCATCGCGCGTGTAAACGGGCGGTGGCCCTTTTCTTGTGCTGGGGGGCTATGAGGGTTTGCGCCGCGGCTTCGCCACGTCGCCCAGCGGGGGGCTCTGCCCCCCGATGCAAAACCTGCGGTTTTGCATCTCCCCCCGGGATATTTGGGGCAAAAAGAAAGGCAGAGCAGTTCAGCGTTGTGTGAGCGTTGCGACCCATTCAGGAACAGTGGTGCTGGCGGGGCCGATGCGGGTTTCGTCAAAGAGAGCGGCCCCTGCGGAGGGGGCAAGGTTGATCTCCACAGTCCGAACCCCGAGGCGGCTGGCCTCTGCGACAAACCCTGCTGCAGGGTAGACATTGCCGCTGGTGCCGATGGCGGCAAAGAGCGTGGCTGCGCTGAGGGCTGCGTCGATCTCGTCCAGACCGTAGGGCATTTCACCGAACCAGACGATATCGGGCCGTGTGGCCTGTGCTGTGCAGACGGGGCAGGGGTCTGACACTTTCATCACCATGGGCGCGTCCCACTCGGCGGCGCAGGCGGCGCATTTGGCGCGCGCGAGGCTGCCGTGCATGTGGAGCACGTTTTGTGCACCGCCCGCTTCGTGCAGCGCGTCTACATTCTGGGTGACGATCAGCACATCATGGGCGCGCTCAAGCGCGGCAAGCGCTGTGTGGGCCGCATTGGGCGCGGCTTTTGCCGCCTCCGCACGGCGCATATTGTAAAACCGGAGCACAAGCTCGGGGTCGCGCTCAAAGCCCTCGGGTGTGGCCACATCTTCCACACGGTGCTCGGCCCAAAGCCCGCCCTGGTCCCGAAAGGTGCCAAGCCCGCTTTCTGCCGAGATCCCGGCACCTGTCAAAATCACAATCCGCTCCCGCGCCATGTCACACTCCCTTTGGCCAAATGGCGCTGACCGCTGCTTTCCTCTTGCCGCAGCCAGCGCTTCGCGCCAAACATGCCCCTATGTTTCAAACGGGTCCAACGCTTTTCTCTTTCCGTGGTCTTCTTGGCGTGCCGGTCGAGGTCTCCCAGTCGCTTGTGATGCTGGCGGGGTTGCTGCTCGTGNTCTCGGGGTTTGGCAATATCATCTGGGTNGCCATNNTGGTGGCGATGCTGCTCACCTCGATCTATCTGCACGANCTNGGNCATGCNTGGGGCTGCCTTGTGCAGGGCGTGCCGGTGCGGCGCATTGTGCTGCACGGGGGCGGGGGCTTTTGNGAACACGCCCGCTCGGCGNGCCGAAACGAGCAAGAGCTGATCATTGCCATGGGCCCCATCGTCAACCTCGCGCTCTGGGCGCTGTCGTCTTTGGGGGCATGGCTGATCTACTCAAGCCCCGATATGGGGCTTGATACGGTGGGCAGCTACCTCTTCCTTTTCGCGCGGATCAATATTGCGCTCTTTGTCTTCAACCTGCTGCCGGTGCAGCCACTTGACGGTGGTAAGCTCTTTCAGCTCGGGCTGCTGCGCTTTCTGCCCCAAAGTGCCGCCATGCGCACAGCGGGCGCGGTGGGCCTTGTCTTTGCGGTGCTCTGGTGGCCCGCGCTGATCTATATCTATTTCACCATGGGCTGGCTCTTGCTCTTTGCGCCGCCCATTATGCTGCACTGGCACATGGCGCGCGGCACGTATCGCGCTTAAGCGCACGCTGCCTTTACCAATTTTCACGTGCGCGCAGGCGCGCCACCCGGTGCACAGGGGGTGCACGCGTTGTGCACGGGTTTCACCCCCCTGTTTGAGGCTTTGCCGCCGCGTTAACGTTTGCGCGCGCTGTGGTGACACATGGCTTTGCGCAGCTTGTGTCAAGGGCGGTGCGGGGCCAGCGCACGCCACGCATATTTTGCGCTTTCACGGCTGACTCTGGTGGCGGCCTTCGCTAGGCTCCCCTCAAGCACAAGACAGGAGCCGCCCATGAAACATCTGCTCACAACCACAGTCGCCTTCATGCTCATGACAGGCGCATCCACCGCCGAAACGGCTGAAGAGCGCACTGCCCGCTGCGAAGCCCAAGGCGAGATTGTCGCCAAAGCGGTTGAACTGCGCCTCAAGCGCAGGGGCGAGGCCAAGGCCAAAGACGAGATCAAAGCCACCACAGAAGAGGCCATGCAGGGCACTATTCCGCTGCTTGTGGGCTATATCTACACATTGCCGCGCAAAGACCTGAAGGCCAATGATGTGCCCGCAGCCTTTGTCGAACAATGCGCGGCACTCGAGATTGAGTGACTTGCACCCCCGCCAGATCTGACCATATATGAAGCATGTCGCTGCCACCCGGATTTCTTGATGAGCTTCGCAACCGCACCTCGCTCAGCCAGGTCGTGGGCCGCAAGGTTATCTGGGATCAGCGCAAATCAAATCAGGGCAAAGGCGATATGTGGGCACCGTGCCCCTTTCACCAGGAAAAATCCGCCTCGTTTCATGTCGATGACCGCAAGGGCTTTTACTACTGCTTCGGCTGCCACGCCAAAGGCGACGCCATCGGCTTTATCAAAGACACCGAGAATGTCTCCTTCATGGAGGCCGTCGAGATCCTTGCGCGCGAAGCAGGGGTGCCTATGCCCGCCCGCGACCCGCGCGCGCAGGAAAAGGCCGACAAACACACCGAGCTGGCTGCGGTCATGGAGCAGGCGGTGCAGTTCTACCGCCTCCAGCTCAAGACAGGTGCAGGGGCGGCGGCGCGCGACTATCTTGACAGGCGCGGCCTGAAAGAAGCCACCCAAGAGCGCTTTGAAATCGGCTTTGCGCCCGAAGGCTGGCAAAACCTCTGGGATCACCTCACAGGCAAAGGCGTGAAGCCCGAGCTGATCATAGAGGCAGGCCTCGCCAAGCCCAGCAACAAGGGCGGCAAGCCCTACGACACCTTCCGCAACCGTATCATGTTTCCCATCCGTGACGCGCGCAAACGCGCCATCGCCTTTGGCGGCCGCGCGATGGACCCGTCAGACAACGCCAAATACCTCAACTCTCCCGAAACCCCGCTGTTTGATAAATCGCGTACGCTTTACAACCTAGCGCCGGCGCGCGAGGCGGCGGGCAAGGGCGCGCCTCTTGTGGTGGCTGAGGGCTATATGGACGTGATCGCGCTGTCTGAGGCGGGGTTTGGGGCCTCTGTTGCGCCGCTGGGCACGGCTGTCACCGAGCACCAGCTCCAGATGCTCTGGCGCGTCTCTGACGAGCCGGTGATTGCGCTGGATGGCGACACAGCGGGCCTGCGCGCGGCGCACCGNGTGATTGATATTGCCCTGCCGCTGCTTGAGGCGGGCAAGAGCTTGCGCTTTTCGCTCATGCCCGAGGGCAAAGACCCTGATGATATCCTGCGCTCCGAGGGGGCAGGGGCGGTGCGCAAGCTTCTGGAAGAGGCCATGCCCATGGTCAACCTGCTCTGGAGCCGCGAGACAGAGGGCCGTGTCTATGACAGCCCCGAGCGTAAGGCCGCGCTCGACAAGGCGCTGCGCGACAAGATCAAACTCATCCGTGACCCTTCCATTCGCAGCCACTACGGCGAAGCGATCAAGGAAATGCGCTTTCAGCTCTTTCGNCCCAAGCGCGAGGCTTGGGCGCCGTCAGGTGGCGGCAGTGGCGGCGGCAAGGGCAGCTTTCAAAAAGGGCGTGGCAAGGGCGGCTGGCAGCCGGCCCAGCCCCCTGTGCTGACCGAAACCAAGAACAGCTACCTCGCCGCGGGCAATGAGGCCGCGCAGGAGCGGATGCGCATCACCGTTATTCTGGCCGTGCTCTTGCGCCACCCCTCGCTTTGCCGCGATTTTGATTATGCGCTTGAGCGGATCGATTGCCCTGACAGCGAGCTGGCTGCCCTGCGCACCGTGGTTTTGAGCCTGCGCGCCCAAGAGCGCGAGGCCGCCTTTGAGGAGGCGGCCGAAAGACTTGGCCACGAGACGCTTGAAAACCTGCTCTCGGCCCCCCATCTGCGCATAGTCCCCGCGCTCAAAGAGGCGGCGGACGCTGACCTTGTGCGCACGACTGTGGCAGAGGAACTCGCCAAGCTTGAGGCCAACCGTGGCCTCAAAGCCGAAATAGCCGAAGCCGAAGAAGACCTTGCTGACCTTGCCGATGAAGCGGTCACATGGCGCTTGTCACAGGCCGCTGCGGCGGTGGGGCGGGCCCAAAGCGGGGGCACAGAAGACAACACCGAGTACCACCTCGGGAAAAACGGAGCCCGAATCAGCAAGAGCGAAAGAGAGGCCTTTGCAGCCTTAATGGCGCAAATTGGTCACACTGATTCGTCCGATTAATGCGTTTTCGTGAGGAAGCGCTAACGAAAACAGGGTAAACGGGTTGCGAATCACTTCGCATAGCCCATGATTCGGATTAACGAATCACCCGCGATCCAGTTCTGAAGGAGCAACCCATGGCTGCAAAAGACAACGATGAGCGCAAGCCCGACGGAGAAGAAGAAAACTCCCTCGACATGAGCCAGGCGGCCGTCAAAAAGATGATCGCCGAGGCGCGTGAGAAGGGCTACATCACCTATGATCAGCTCAATCAGGTCTTGCCGCCCGAACAGGTCAGCTCCGAGCAGATCGAAGATGTTATGTCGATGCTCTCGGAAATGGGCATCAACATCATCGAAGATGAAGAAGCCGAAGAAGAAGAGCAAAAGCAGGGCGATCTTGTCGCTGTGGGCCAGAAGGGCGAGCTGACGCTCGGCTCTGGCAACGCTGAAAAGCTCGACCGCACAGATGACCCCGTGCGCATGTATCTGCGCGAAATGGGCTCTGTCGAGCTTCTGTCGCGCGAAGGCGAAATCGCCATTGCAAAGCGTATCGAGGCTGGCCGCAACACGATGATCCTCGGGCTGTGCGAAAGCCCGCTGACCTTCCAGGCGATCACGATCTGGCGCGACGAACTTCTGTCAGAAGACATTCTTCTGCGCGATGTTATCGACCTTGAGACAACCTTTGGGGACCAGCTTGGCGAAGAAGGCGAAGTCGGCGCTGTGCCCGGCGTGCCGACAGCCAATGCACCCACCGCGCCCTCAAAAGACGAGGCCCAGCCCGAGCTTGATGCCGATGGCAACCCGATCCGCTCGGATGACGACGATGACGACGATGACGACGAGCAGGCCAATATGTCGCTCGCCGCGATGGAGGCCGCGCTCAAGCCACGCGTTCTTGAAACGCTCGACCAGATCGCCGACGCCTATATCAAGCTCTCGGAGATGCAAGACAGCCGCATCTCGGCAACGCTCAACGAAGACAACAGCTTCTCTGACAAAGCCGAGAAGAAGTACCAGAAACTGCGCTCCGAGATCGTGCTGCTGGTGAACGAGCTTCACCTGCACAACAACCGTATCGAAGCGCTGATTGACCAGCTCTACGGCATCAACCGCCGCATCATGGCCATCGACAGCTCCATGGTGAAGCTGGCCGACCAGGCCCGCATCAACCGCAAAGAGTTTGTGGATGCCTACCGTGGCCGCGAGCTTGACCCGACGTGGATGGAAGAAATGGCCGATAAGGCTGGCCGTGGCTGGCAGATGTTTATCGAGCGCTCTGCTGACAAGGTCGAAGAGCTGCGCTCTGACATGGCTCAGGTCGGTCAATATGTCGGTCTTGATATCTCCGAGTTCCGCCGCATTGTCGGTCAGGTTCAAAAAGGTGAAAAAGAGGCCCGTCAGGCCAAGAAAGAAATGGTCGAGGCCAACCTGCGTCTCGTTATTTCGATCGCCAAGAAATACACAAACCGTGGCCTTCAGTTCCTTGATCTTATTCAGGAAGGGAACATCGGCCTCATGAAGGCGGTCGATAAGTTCGAATACCGCCGTGGCTACAAGTTCTCGACCTATGCGACATGGTGGATCCGTCAGGCCATCACCCGCAGCATCGCCGACCAAGCCCGCACCATCCGTATTCCTGTGCACATGATCGAAACGATCAACAAACTCGTGCGCACAGGCCGTCAGATGCTTCACGAGATCGGCCGCGAGCCAACGCCTGAAGAACTGGCCGAAAAGCTGCAAATGCCGCTTGAGAAGGTGCGCAAGGTGATGAAAATCGCCAAGGAGCCGATCAGCCTTGAAACGCCGATTGGCGACGAGGAAGATTCACAGCTTGGTGACTTCATCGAAGACAAGAACGCGGTTCTGCCTCTGGATTCTGCCATTCAGGAGAACCTCAAAGAGACAACAACCCGCGTGCTCGCCTCGCTCACCCCGCGCGAAGAGCGCGTGCTGCGCATGCGCTTCGGCATCGGGATGAACACCGACCACACGCTTGAAGAAGTGGGCCAACAGTTCAGCGTTACACGCGAACGTATCCGCCAGATCGAAGCCAAGGCGCTGCGTAAACTGAAGCACCCAAGCCGCAGCCGCAAACTGCGCAGCTTCCTCGACCAGTAAATTCAAAAGAGCCCTTCGGGGCTCTTTTTTGGAGATGACCATGATTAAAACAACTGCTTTTGTACTGGCGCTCATGGTGCCAGGGTTTGCGAGTGCCGGCTGTGCCGTCGGTGAGACAGAGTTTGTGTCATGTACCCTGAAAGACGGGAAAAAGAAGCTTGAGACGTGCCGTGGCGAGGCCCGTGCCTCCTATTGGTTCGGGAGCGCGGCTGGCAAAGCCGATCTGGCGCTGACAGTGCAAGACACCCAATTTGAGCACACTCCGTGGTCGGGCATGGGCGCGACAATCTGGGAAGAACTCGCCTTTCAAAACAGTGACGTGACCTACACTGTCTTCGGTGCAATTGACCGTTTTTACCCTGAAGAAGAGGGCGGTGAAGTTGAAGTCTTTGTCTCGGCAGGCATTGTTGTCAGCCAAGCGGGCAAAGAGCTGGCGCGCCTTGAGTGCGACCCTGGCTCTGTGAGCTTTAACTGGTAGCGCGCACCCAGCGGTGCATCACATCAGCGCCTACGGGCCGTGTCTCAGCCAGCGCAAATCGGGGCGCTTGCGTGAGCCGTTCCAGCCCCAGAGCGCCAACGCTTGGCAGCCCTTCTGCACCAATGGCCATGCCTGCAGTATAGCCGACAAGCTCGTCCACAAGGTCGGCCCCGAGAAGTGAAGCCGCCAAAGCGCCGCCGCCCTCGCAGAACACGCGGGTCAGCCCGGCTTCGCCCAATGCGTCGAGCACCGAGACAATATCAAGCTCGCGGCCCCGCAGAGCGCAGGGCAAAAGCTTTGCCCCGATCCCGCTCCACGCCTCAACCAAATAGCTGTCTGCATCTGGCCCGTGGCAGAGCCAAAGCGGCACGTCTTTTGCACTCAGTGCAAGCTTGCCCATCATCGGCAGGTCAAGGCGGCGCGACACCACAATGCGTACGGGCTGGCGTATCTCGCCAAAGCCGCGCACGGTCAGCATGGGGTCATCGGCACGGGCTGTGCCTGCGCCAACCATCACCGCGTCGTGGCGGGCGCGCAAGCGGTGCACATCGGCGCGCGCTTCAGGCCCCGTAATCCACTGGCTTTCGCCTGTCGCGGTTGCGATGCGCCCATCAAAGCTGCTGGCCAGTTTGAGTGTCACAAAAGGGCGGCCAACGGTCTGGAGCTTAAGAAACCCTGCGTGGTCTTGCGCGGCCTCGGCTGCGCAAACGCCAAGTGTCACCTCGATGCCCGCGTCGCGCAACATTTCGAACCCGCGGCCCGAGACGCGGGCGTCTGTGTCTTCAAGCGGGGCGACAACACGCGCAATCCCGGCGGCGATCAAGGCGCTGGCGCAGGGCGGTGTCTGGCCTTGGTGTGAGCAGGGCTCAAGCGTGACATAGGCTGTCGCGCCTTTTGCGCGCGCGCCCGCCTGCGCCAGA